>Ga0209480_10000703_pt1 | contig 26391 bp, 22 predicted proteins | sample JI61114C2DNA_FD_187501 | JGI IMG/M metagenome (GOLD analysis project Ga0209480, IMG submission 187501) | Wastewater effluent complex algal communities from Wisconsin, to seasonally profile nutrient transformation and Carbon sequestration -... | ecosystem: Engineered > WWTP > Effluent > Algae... | reverse complement strand
GAGTCTAACGTTTGTTTCTTTATAAAGTGGATTAAGTGGTGCATTGTCTATTGCTCCAGCTTGTAAATAATTCAGCCCAAATGTCATTCCTGTTCTAGATCCAAAAAGAGAAGTTTTTGCAAAAGCACCTACAGTATATCCCATATTCATGCTTCGTGGATAAGCGTCTTTGCCATAATTATTACTGTATTTAAAATTTGGAAGTGAAACCCCACCACCGATAAAGGTTTTAATTAGTGGTTGCGCATGCACAATTGTACAGAACAATACAATTGGAATAATCAGTAATAATTTTTTCATTTAATAGGTTTTGAGTAACAAACATAGCTGGCTACTTCAAACTATATATACCCTTCAGAGGGTATATTGACTATTAAACAAAATTTTAGATGAGAGTAGAAGATCAAATAAAATGATTGTCTCACTTTATTTAGTGATGAAACAATAATAATACTAGTAGATTTTTGAAGCAACGCTTATTTGAAAATACTGAGTTGATTTTCTATTAGGTGCTCAACCTCATAAAGGGCTGCTATTTTTTTGATGACCGATTCTACAACGGCATCTGGACAACTTGCACCACTAGTAATTAAAATGCGAAGAGGATTTTTCTCAGGTAAAAAATTTGTTACGGTTCTTTGTTCCTTGGTATGCCAATTACAATCAACAATGCTATGCTTGTCAAGGATTCTATCAGGCGTATCAATAAAATAAGTGGGTAGTTTGGCTTCACAAAGTTCAACCAAGTGAGAAGTGTTGCTGCTATTGTAGCCTCCAATCACAATGGCCAGATCAGCTTCAGTTTCCAGCATACCACCTACAGCTGTTTGGTTGTCATTGGTGGCATAGCATAGGGTGTCTCTGGTATCTGCAAAATGTTGGTCAATGGTTTCAGTAGTTAATTGATACTTTCTAATCATCACATTTTTCAAATAATCAGAAATGGCTTGGGTATCAGAAGCCAACTGAGTGGTTTGATTAACTACACCAAATTTTACTAGGTCTTTTGTAATGTCAAAACCTTCAGAATACCTGCCTTTGAAATCAGTATAAAATTCGCTAGCAGGTTTTTCTCCTATAATGTATTTGGCAAGTTCAACGGTTTCTGCCATATCATTCACTACTACCGTAGCGGTATGAACAGCAGCGTGTGAAAATGTAGCACGTGTTTCCTCGTGTTTGGGTTTACCGTGTATGACAATGCTATAACCCTTCTCTGCAATCTGCTCGCTTCTATTCCATACCTTCTCAACAAAGGGGCAGGTAGTATTGTATTTAGCTGTGGCAATGCCTTTGCTTTCTAATAATGCTTCAATATCAAGGGTGGTTCCAAATGCAGGAATAATCACTATATCATCTGCTGTTAATGCATCAAATGAAATAATCTGTTTGCCATATGTGTCTTGCATAAATTGAACACCCATGGCAATTAAGTCTGCATTTACCTGGGGATTGTGAATCATTTCACTTAAGAGAAAAATTCTTTTGCCTGGGTTCTCAGCAACCGTGCTAAAAGCAATTTCAATAGCATTCTCCACACCATAGCAAAATCCAAAATGTCTAGCTAGATAAATTTGAACCTTACCCAAATCCAACAATGTAGGGCTTAGATCTTTTTTTAATTTATCCTGTGCCTTTCTATACTGTTTAATGGCAGTAATAAGTGGACTCCGGTATTCTAAAGGAACGTTGAATTGCTTCATATGCGACTATAACGGTTTCAAAAGTACAAAGTTCAATGCAGTAATCAGAAAATGAACCCAGACCAAGGAAGGTTTTGGTGCATTGGCTATGATTGAGCGGGGTAAATTATGGGAATTGACTAAGGTTATTACATTGAAATTTTGAGCACTGCACTGTACTTTTTGTAATTTTAAGTACTCAATTTGCAATTATGAAAACCCGTTTCTGCCTTTTGTTTCTTTTGACCATTGGTTTTGGTTTGCTTCAGGCCCAGTCAAACAAATTAGTACCCATATTTGATGGTAAAACGCTAGCTGGCTGGCGTACATTTCAAAACAAGCCTTCCGATTCATGGAAAGTAGTGGGTGGGCTTTTATACGGGAATGGTCTGAATAAAGGCAATCATGCAGACCTGATTACCGAGGCTGAGTATGAAAATTTTAAACTGGTTTTTGACTGGAAAATCTCTAAGGGGGGTAATAGTGGTTTACTGTATATGGTCAATGAGCAATCAGATGCCAGCTTTCATAGTGGCCCAGAATACCAATTATTAGATGATCAGGGCTATCCTGAAAAAATAGAGAACTGGCAAAAAACAGGGGCCAATTATGCCATGCAGGCCCCCGCCATGGATGCTACCCTTCCGGCAGGAAAATGGAATCATACCGTGATTATTGTAAATCGCGGACGGGTAGAACACTGGTTAAATGGGAAAAGGGTAGTGGAATATGAGCTTTGGAGCGATGCTTGGAACAAGGCCAAAGCTGCTGGTAAATGGAAGGACTATCCCCAGTACGGGATGAGTAAAAAGGGCCATATTGCCATCCAAGACCATGGTGGCGATATTTGGATGCGTAATATTAAGATTCAGGAGCTCTAGTAGGCCTAGGATGGTCTTGAGCGTGGATGCCTTATCTTTGCCGCATGCATTATGTTTCCGTTGAAGGTCTGACCAAGAGTTATGGCATTAATCCGCTTTTTAGAAATATTTCCTTTCATATTAACGAGGGTGACAAAATTGGCCTAATTGCCCGTAATGGGGTAGGTAAATCCACTTTATTGCGCATATTGGCTGGTCAGGAGACCGCTGATTCAGGTAAGTCATGGATCAACAAAGACGTTACAGTTGCCTTATTTGAGCAGGATCCCCACTTTGAAGAAGACAAAACCGTCTTAGAGAATATCTTTCATTTAAAACACCCTATTATAACGGCCATTCGCAAATACGAAGACGCCATGGAACAGGAAGACGGAGATATGATTGCCGAGTCAATTGCAGAAATGGAAGACTTAAATGCCTGGGATTTTGAGGCTAAAGTAAAACAGATCCTAGACAAATTAAACGTACACCATTTAAAGAACCCCGTAAGCGAGCTCAGCGGGGGGCAAAGAAAAAGGGTAGCACTAGCCAAAACTTTGATTGATATTGGTTTTGAACACCAGCATACCATGCTCATGATGGATGAGCCCACCAACCACCTAGACGTAGAGATGATTGAGTGGTTAGAGCAATACTTAAACCAAGAAAATGTAACCCTGCTATTGGTTACCCACGATAGGTATTTTCTGGATGCCGTATGTGAAGAGATCTGGGAATTAGAAAGAGAGAACATGTATGTCTACACGGGCAACTATGAAAACTACATGGAAAAAAAGGCAGCTAGAATAGAAAGCGAGCTAGCCAGTATTGACAAAGCCAAAAACCAATTTAGAAAAGAATTGGAATGGATGCGCAAACAACCCAAGGCAAGAACTACCAAGAGCAAGAGTAGGCAAGATAATTTCTATGAAGTAGAAGCAAAGGCCAAACAAAAAATTGAAGACGTACAACTACAGTTAGAAGTAAAGATGAGCCGCTTGGGTGGCAAGATTGTAGAGATGAAAAAAGTCTACAAATCCTTTGCTGATAAACCCATTTTAAAAGGCTTTGATTATAATTTCAGTAAGGGAGAACGCATTGGTATCATTGGAAAGAATGGAGTAGGAAAGTCTACTTTTATGAACGTGTTGCAACAATTGGAACCCGCAGATAGCGGTAAGATTGTAGTAGGAGATACCATTGTCTTTGGTAATTTTTCCCAACAAGGTCTTGTGATCAAAGAAGACATGCGCGTGATTGAATACGTGAAAACCTTTGCAGAGAATTTTCCTTTGGCAAAGGGTGGAAGCCTAAGTGCAGCGCAGTTTCTAGAACTGTTCTTATTCTCTCCTGATAAACAGTATACCTATCTCTCTGCCTTGAGTGGGGGAGAGCGTAAGCGCTTGCAATTGCTCACCATCCTATTTACCAATCCCAACTTTTTAATCTTGGATGAGCCCACCAATGACTTGGATCTTCCAACACTGGCGGTATTAGAAAACTTTTTGAGTGAATACCAAGGTTGTGTAATGATTGTATCGCACGATAGGTATTTTATGGACAGATTGGTAGACCATTTATTTGTATTTGAAGGAGAGGGTGAAGTAAGGGATTTTCCGGGTAACTATACCCAATATCGGATTTGGCTCAAAGACAACGAGAAAAAAGAAAACAAATGGGCTGTTTTAGAGTCCAATAAAAGCAAGGGTCAGACCACCGAAGAAGCGGTTGCTGCAAAAGCTGCTGCGGTTGCTAGCAATGCGCCTGCAATACCCAAACGCAAACCCAGTTTCAATGAGAAACGGGCTTTTGAACAGCTAGAAAAAGAAATGCCACTCTTAGAAAAAGAGCGGCAAGACTTAACAGATAAAATGAGTGCGGGTAATTTAAACTTTGATCAGATTCAACAACTATCAGACCGTTTGATCCAGATTAACCAAACATTGGAAGAAAAGGAATTGCAATGGTTAGAGTTGAGTGAACTCATGTAATTACCTAAAAGCAATTAATTCTACTTCAAAAATCAAGGTACTATTGGCGCCAATCTCTGCGCTAATTTGTCTATCGCCGTAGGCCAAATGGTGTGGAATAAAAAAGCGCCATTTGCTTCCAGTGGGCATCAATTGTACGCCTTCTGTCCATCCAGCAATTACACGGTTAAGAGGAAATTTGGCAGGGCTTCCTCTTTGTACAGAACTATCAAATACGGTTCCATTGATCATGGTACCATGGTAGTGACAAGTTACTTCATGTTGCGCAGTTGGTTTAGGACCTGTGCCTTCAACTAAGATTTCATACTGCAATCCACTGGCAAGTTCTACTACACCTGGATTTGTTTTATTGGCAGCTAAAAAGTCTTGCCCTTCTTTTAAATTGGCTGCTGCTTTTTCTGCTTTCATTTTTGCTAATTGATCTGCTACTCCCATAATTGTTATTTGCCTGCTTGTGTTAAAATAATTTGGTAAAAATAAATCATCCGTTTGAAATCTGAAACGGGGATTCTTTCATCAATGCCGTGAAACCCTTTGGAATCAGTACTTGGCAAGAATTTAATCACTGCTTCTGAAAAGGGTTGAAAGTATTTGGAATCGGTTGCACCCACGGATAAGAAGGGTACTGGAATCACGTCTTTGGTCACTTGATAGGTAGCATTTTCAACCAATAAATAACCTTTGGAATCCAGTGATGCTGCGGGTCCATTATAATCAGGTTGGCTGGCTTTGGTCACTACAATTCTAGGGTCATCCACTTGTGCACGAATAAAAAACTCTACGTCATCCGGTGTTTGTCCAGGCAAAATGCGGGTATTCACAATAGCTTTTGCCACACTTGGAATCACATTGTCTTTTATACCTGATTGTACAATGGTGGGAACAATGGTAGTGCGAATTAAGGCATTGCTACTCTTGTCTTTTTCCAATTGCCCCACCAACAGTTTTTCAAATAACCATGGATTGGCAATGGCCATTCTTTGGGCAAAAGAAAGACCTGGTCCTATGCGCTGAAACATTTCTTGAATCACCGGTAATACTTTGTAAGGCATTTGTTTTTCGCGCAGCTTCACCAATCCCTTAGAAAGAATATCAATGGCTGTTTCTTTGGCAGGAGTGGAACTATGGCCACCAGCTTGGTCTACGGTTAAATCAAAACTCATATAACCTTTCTCAGCCACTGCAATCAGCGCTACAGGTCTATTCAATTCTGGAAAATGTTCGCGTGTAATTTCTCCACCTTCATCCAAGACCATCTCTGGTTTTATTTTCTGCTCCTGCATGTATTTGGCAATGGCTTGGGCTCCATGGCCAATGGTTTCTTCATCATTGCCAAAACTGAAATAAAAATCTCGCTCTGGTTGAAATCCCTGTGATAATAATTTTTCTGTGGCTTCTAAAATGCTGATCAAACTAGACTTGTCATCGGCCACGCCGCGGCCATAAACCGTATCGTTTTTTAGCTCTCCACCAAATGGTGCCACGGTCCATTGTTTGGCAGTAGCGGCTTCTACGGGCACAACGTCAAAATGTGCCATGAGTACATAGGGTTTTTGTTCAGGGTGTTTACCCGGCCAATGATATAATCTGGTTAATGCATTAAAAGTTTGATGGCTAAGGTGTTGGTGCACCAAGGGATACTGCTGTTCCATCAATTGCCAAAAGGCATTGAACTGAAGCGTATCTACCGGAAGACCATCGCCAAATGTTATGGTAGGAATACGAATGGCTGCGCGTAAATGAGACAGGGCAGAATCAGGTAGCGCAGGTAATTCCTTTGCAGGTTTGGTAGGAATTTCTTTGCTAAAGCGATAGGTATTGAACAATACAATGCCACTCAGTACAAGTACTGCTACAAATAGAAACAGAAAAATTTTCTTAATCATGATGCTTGGATAATGCACCAAGATACGCCAGACTAGTTGATCTTGATACCAGGAAGTACTTTGCTTACCTTGTTTTTCTTGTCAATATCACTTTGACGAATCACAGGGTGCACTCCGGCCATACTATTGCACTTTACACATTGTGCTTTATAGATTTTTTTGGCATAGGGTACATTACAAACACCCTCGTTCCAGTCTGATCCAGCAATAACATAGGAATCTTCCGCATCAGGACCAGAAGCTGGTACAAAACGCAAGGAGCCACTGTTGTCAAATTTGATATTGATGCCATCTGCGTCAATAGACTCTATGACCCCTGGGGTATAGGCATTAATGGTAATTTCTTCTACTACAGAATTGTTTACATAACGCAAGACGCCAGAAGCTACTTCTGCCTTGGTACTATCAATACCCCTGGTTAATGTAATCTTTTGGTCTAGGTATACCTGTACCTTTTTGTAATCAATATTAAAGGCCTGCATTTTCATTTGCAGTTCCCTATTATAAATAATATAGTTGGCCTTGTCTGAAGCGCTAGGTGGAACATAAGCATTGTTGGTCTCAACATTACCCGCTTCTACATGTGGTTTAATGTAGGCTTTGGAAGAGCCTGTTTTCCTGCCTGTGCATGCTGCCAGAAACAGAAAACTGATGAAAACAAGACTAGCCGCAAATCGATACATCATTTGAAACATTTTGACAAAATTAAGGATTAATACAAAGAAAAGGTCATTTTTCAACCCCTCAAATGGGCTTAAACCCAATACAGTAAAGGGTTATACCATTTAAGGTCATGAAAATCCATACCAGTTTCTTGGTATTTTCCTTGTTTGAAACAGTTTTTTGAGGGCTTTTATTGCACAAACTGGCAATAAATATTTTGTTAATTCCTAGTCTTTTCTGTTCACTTTGGTAAAATCCTTGCTTACACGGGCCTTCATAATGCCTGTTGTGTCTTTACCAGCTGATACTACCCTAACCTTGTATTCACACTCATAGAAATTTGGTGCTTCATAAAACAAGACTTCTTGCACGTCAAATTTTACCTTGCTTGAATCATTGTTGACCGTGCTATATAAGAACTCGCGCATGGCTTTGTTCAAGTGTTCATTCACATCGGCTATCTTGGGTTTTTTCTGACAAGATACTAGTGTAGTGAGGACTAATACTAAAACAAAAAGAATCTTTTTCATATGGCTTATTGTTGAATGTATTTTTGATTGAATGCAGGATATAAGTCTAATAAGGCATTGCTTTTACCGTCTTTTTCAAAGATAAATTCCCAAGTATTTAAGGGCTCCCAAATAAATGTACCACGCATTTTCTTGTTGTTGATGGAAAATGCAATTTGATTGACTTCTTTCTTTTTGGCGGTATATTCTACCACTACTAAGTCTTGAGAATAACGCAGTGATAAATCTTGTAGATTTTTTTCAAGGTCTTCTAATGTGCCATGCCATTGAGGATAGTAGGACTGCCCAATCACGTCAAATTTTAATCCTCTAGTAATTAACTGATCCAAAAACCAACGGGATTCTTTGTTCTGACCACCACAGGCAATATGAATCATCACAGGCGTTTTTGTATTAACGTCTCTCACACCATCAATGCCAGATTGGATCAAACTTGCTAACACATCCATTTCTTTGGTATTGCCCTCGGGCCAAACCATGCCATGATCAATTTCATTACCCACTTGTACCATGTCTGGATAAGTGCCTTGGGCTTTGAGTGCAGACAGAACATTGGTGGTATGTTGGTAGATGGCTTTTTTTAAATCTTCTATTCCAAGACCTACCCAAGCTGCGGGTTTGATCTGTTTACCTGGATCGGCCCAGGTATCGCTATAATGAAAATCAAGTAAGAATTTTAATCCAGCATTCTTTACCCTTTTGGCCATCACTAGGGTATGGGCCAAATCACAGAATCCTTTGCCCGGGGAGTACCCGCTATCAGCTGCAGGATTCACAAAAATGCGCAAACGGATATAGTTGAATCCTTTTTCTTTTAAAAGTAAAATGGCATCCTTGGTTTTTCCCTTGTCTGAAAACTGAATACCCTTGGCTTCAAGTTCTGGGAGAAAAGAAATATCTGCGCCCAAGATATTTTCAGTTTTACCATGCTGCGCAAAACTAAACAAGGCAAAAAATAGGATGGAACTTAAAACAGTAAAGCGCTTGAGCATGCATCTAATTTGATGTGCTAAGTTAATCAACAGAACTAGGAAAAAGAAAAAACGCGCTAACTGGTTTTATCCGTTGCTGCCGTTTAATGCCCTTTTGAAAAAGGGGAATTTATAACTGGTTCCCTCTAGATCGGTTAGGAGAAATACATAATCGCCGTCAGGCATATGGGTCATATTCAATTGAATCTCGGGTCCATGAAAGCTTCCCTTGCGTAAAACAGTTTCTTCCTGAGACTCTATACGATAATTCAATACGCTTTTGCGTAAGATTGGGGAATGGATTTGTACGTGCATGCGGTCATGCACAATGTCCGTGATTTCAACGGAACCAGCAGTTAGTGTCAGCATTAGGGGTTATTCTGACCCTAAATTAGGGGAAAAATCAAAACTTATCCACAAAAAAATAAAATTATTTCGGCAGGCTCAAGTCTAGTATCCACATTTTGGCCAAAAAAAGGCCCATCTGTTAGGATGGGCCCAATAGGAATACAATAAACATTAATTGGTTTCGTAAGCAGAAACTGGCTCACAAGTACAAATCAGGTTTCTGTCTCCATGGGTATTGTTTACCCTAGCTACAGAAGGCCAGAATTTGTTCAAAGTCACATAATACAATGGGAATGCAGCTTCTGTTCTGCTATAAGGTTTGGTCCACTCATCTGCACAAACAAGGGCTTGTGTATGAGGCGCATTTTTCAATGGGTTCTCTAATTTATCCCACTCACCTGTTTCTACTTTTACAATCTCACCATGAATAGAAATCAAGGCATCGCAGAAACGGTCAAGTTCTCCTTTGTCTTCACTCTCTGTTGGTTCAATCATAATGGTGCCAGGAACAGGGAAGCTCATAGTAGGAGCGTGGAAGCCATAATCAATCAAACGTTTTGCAACGTCTTCTGCTTCAATACCACATGATTGTTTAAATGGACGTAGATCTACAATAAACTCGTGCGCACAAGTACCATTGTTACCGGCATACAAAATTTTATAGTATTTCTCCAAACGTGCACGCATATAGTTAGCGTTCAAAATGGCGTATTCAGTTGCTTTGCGCACACCTTCCGCTCCCAACATTTTAATATAGGCATAACTAATTAACAAGATGCTAGCAGAACCAAATTCTGCAGCACTTACCGCATGGTGCTCGGTATTGTTTTCAGATCTTACATGTCCTGGTAAATAAGGCGCCAATTTATCATTCACACAAATGGGTCCCATGCCAGGTCCACCACCACCGTGAGGAATAGCAAAAGTCTTGTGCAAATTCAAGTGACAAACATCTGCACCAATCATACCTGGGCTAGTTAGACCAACTTGGGCATTCATATTGGCACCATCCATATACACTAGTCCACCATTGTCATGAATAATCTGGCAAATGTTTTTGATGGTTTCTTCAAACACACCGTGTGTTGAAGGATAGGTAACCATTAAACCGCCCAACACATCTTTGTATTGAATGGCTTTGGCTTCTAAATCAGCCACGTCAATATTTCCAGCATCATCACATTTGCAAACCACCACTTTAAATCCAGCCATCACAGCTGATGCAGGATTGGTACCGTGTGCACTAATTGGAATCAAGACCACATTTCTATGGCTTTCTTTTCTAGCTTGGTGATAAGCGCGAATGGTTAACAAACCAGCGTACTCACCTTGAGCACCACTATTAGGTTGTAAGCTACAAGCGGTAAAGCCAGTAATCTTGCAGAGATAGTCATTGAGCTCTCCAATCATTTGCTGATAACCCAAACTTTGGTTAGCAGGAATAAAGGGGTGCAGGCTACCAAATTCAGGCCAAGAAACAGGCATCATTTCAGTAGCAGCATTCAACTTCATGGTGCATGAGCCCAATGAAATCATGCTGGTATTCAAAGACAGGTCTTTGTTTTCTAGTTGCTTAATATAGCGCATCATTTGGCTCTCACTATGATGGGTATTGAATACCGGATGCGATAAATAAGTACTGCTTCTTTTTGCGTGAGCAGGAATATTGGTCAAACCCAAGTCAGAATCAAATTCAATAGTGGCTTCATCCTGACCCTTGGCTTGTGCAAAAATGTAGACAATGTCTAACACGTCTTTTTGCATACAGGTTTCATCAATAGTAATGCTGATTTCCTTGTCAGTAGTGTAGCGCAGGTTAATTTGCTCTTTCTCTGCAAAAGGCAGAATAGTTGCTTTGTCTGCTACAACAGTAATGGTATCAAAATAAGTATCACTCACCGTTTGATAACCCAAATCTTTCAAAGCCAATTGAAGGCTCTGTGTTAATTCGCTCACGCGCGATGCAATATTTTTCAAACCCTCTGCTCCATGATACACGGCATACATAGCAGCCATATTGGCTAATAATGCTTGCGCTGTACAAATATTAGAAGTAGCTTTTTCACGTTTAATATGTTGCTCCCTTGTTTGCAAAGCCATGCGCAAAGCGCGATTGCCCTGGGCGTCAATACTCACACCAATCAAACGGCCAGGCATGCCTCTTTTAAATTCGTCCTTGGTTGCAAAGAAAGCTGCGTGTGGTCCACCAAAACCCATGGGAACACCAAAGCGTTGAGCACTACCCACCGCAATATCGGCATCCAATTCACCTGGAGGTGTTAAGAGTGTCATGGCCAATAAATCGGTTGCCATAATAGTATGACCACCAGCTGCATGCACAGATGCATGAAACTTTCTATAGTCTTCAATGGCACCCAAGTTATTGGGGTATTGTACAATGGATCCACAATAAGTATCGTCAATGGAGGCAAATCTATAATCACCCACCACTACTTCAATACCTATCGGCTCCGCCCTAGTAATTAAAACGTCAACTGTTTGAGGGAATACGTGTAGGTCTACAAAGAATTTGGGTTTGGTAATATTGTCAGCCTTATTCACTTGGTTAAACACCATGGCCATGGCTTCTGCTGCAGCTGTTGCTTCATCTAATAAAGAAGCATTGGCAATAGGAAGACCAGTTAAGTCTGTGATCATGGTTTGAAAATTCAACAGACTTTCCAAACGGCCTTGAGAGATCTCGGCTTGGTAAGGGGTGTACTGGGTATACCATCCTGGATTTTCAAAAATATTTCTCAGTATCACGCTTGGAGTGATGGTGCCATAATAACCTTGGCCAATATAAGTGCGGTATACTTTGTTTTTTGCAGCAACTTTTTTGAGTTCACTCAAATATTCAAACTCGCTGATGGCAGCAGGAATGTCCAAATCTTCCTTAATGCGAATGCTGTCTGGAACGGTTTTGCTGATCAGTGTCTCCAAACTGTCCATGCCAATAGTGGCAAGCATGGCTTGGGTATCTACTTGGTTGGGGCCAATATGCCTTCCGTGAAATTCGTTTGACTGCTGGTTAAATAAGTTCATAATCTTGTCTTATTCTTTTAAAGCTGAATGACTGACTTATTACAAAGAATGGGTTCAATTGTTTGAATCCCAAGGTTTGGAAAGGCGCAAAGTTAAGCAGATACAATGGCATTTTTGCTACTAGATCTCTATTGGGGATAGCGTGTGCATGAAACGTCACTAGAAACTAACAGTGACTACTAATTAGGCCTTTATTTGTTTGCTTTCTTGCTCCCGCATTTGCTCACTGGTTTGGCGGCTCCCGTCATGACTCCATCCCGGAGGGCCTATCAAATACTGCATTCTTTGAGAAAAGCTGATACCAGGTTGAGTACAATCCTGCCAAATTTGTTGCCATTCATGAAAAACCACCTTAATTGGTCCGGGATTTTCTAGGTTCTTGGTCAAGCCATATTGAATTGGGGCGTATTCCTTAGGGTCCAATTCCGCTTGAAAAGTGCCAAACAATTTATCCCAGACAATCAGAAACATACCCATATTCTTGTCCAAGTATTTGGGATTAGAACCGTGGTGCACTCGGTGGTGCGATGGGGTAACCAAAATATGCTCTAAAAAGCCCATTTTCTGAATGTATTCCGTGTGCACAAAAATGCCCCAGATCTGGGTGGCAGCATACACAAACAAAAGATCCAGTGGGTCAAAACCTAATAGTGCAATGGGAATAAAATAGAGAAATCTATACAAGGGTTGAAAAACCGATGAGCGAAAACCCACCGTAAAATTCATGGTCTCACTGCTATGATGCGTTACATGCACGGCCCAGAACAAACGAATCTCGTGGTCAAAACGGTGTAGCCAATAATACATAAAGTCTTCTATCAAGACCAGCAAGATCCAGTATATGGGGCCAACCGTCCAATGAATGGGACTTAGTTGAAAGAAATAGCCCAAAATAGCCAAACTGACTAAACGGAATGCCAGATCCAATCCGCCATTCAATAACATCAGATAGACATTGGATGCGGTATTGCGTAGGGTATAGGTTTTGCGGTGTTGCAAATGAGAAAGCAAGAGCTCAATGCCAATAATAATACAGTATATAGGGGTTGAAATTAAGATCAACCATTGCTCTCTAATAGAGTCCATGTATCAAATCAATTTTGGTTCTTGTCTGAGCTATCAGTGGGAATGCCGATATTTGCCCTCGCAATTTACGCAACAATCTGCAACCTTAAATTATTTAGCAGCATGGTACCTGAAATAGACTTGGAAAACTGGGAGAAAAGAAGTGGCGAGCACGAAAAGCAATACAAGTACTATTTGCAGAAAGCCGATAAGAAAAAAGTGCTGAAATTATTGCCAGAATTGCACGATGCTGCTTTTGAGAAAATTGATTGCTTGCAGTGTGCCAATTGCTGCAAGAATTATTCTCCCAGATTTAAGATGCCCGATATTAAGCGCATTAGCAAATACCTTAGAATCAAAGAGACCGAATTAATAGACCGCTATTTGGTCATGGATAATGAAGGGGATTATGTAACCAAGTCTTCTCCCTGTCCATTTTTAGGAGCAGACAATTTCTGTTCTGTATATGAAGCTAGGCCAACCGATTGTCACCGATTCCCATATACAGATGAAGACGTGCTATTTAAAAAGCCTGCCATCACATTGAAAAATGCAACGTTTTGTCCGGCCGTATTTTTTGTATTGGAAGGTTTGCTAGCCAATAAATAATTAGTATTCCATTTTTCTTAAAGCAGGGGCTTTGACCCAAGTAGCAGCCACTACTAGTAAAGTCATGCACCCACCAAAAACTACCGAAGGCACAACGCCCAATAATTTGGCGGCAACACCACTTTCAAATTGGCCCAATTCATTGCTGCTATTGATAAACATGCTGTTCACGCTCATTACGCGGCCACGCATTTGGTCAGGTGTTTTTAATTGCAAAATAGTGCCACGAATCACTACACTAATTCCGTCTAAAATACCACTGAGCATAAGTGCTACAAATGAGATCCAAAAGATTTCTGAAAGGGCAAAGACAATGATACAAACACCAAATCCGCCAACGGCAAGCAATAGTTTTTTTCCCTGTTGTTTTTTCAAAGGGAATACCGTGAGTAAGACTATGACCAAGATGGCGCCAATATCTGATGCGGCATTAAGCCAGCCAAAACCTACTGGTCCCATTTTCAAAATGTCTTTTGCAAAAACAGGAATCATAGCAACAGCCCCGCCAAAAAGCACGGCAAACAAATCCAAACTCAATGCGCCCAACACTTCTTTGGTACGGAATACAAAACTTAATCCCTCTTTGACACTCTCCAAGGTTTTTTGTTCCCCCCTTTCTTTTAATGGAGGCTTGGGTTTGATTCGCCACATAAAAGAGAGACCAACTGCCACCAAAGAAGCAATGGTGATTAAAGAACCGGTATTGCCAAATCCAGCAATAAAAAATCCAACAGACGCGTGGCCAATCACAGATGCGCTTAACCAAATGCCTTGGTTCCAAGTAGTGGCATTTTGCAAAAGGTCTTTGGGAACTATGGAAGCCACCATGGTACCAAAGCTAGGCCCAGTAAAGGCCCTAAAGATACCCGTAAAAAAGATGATGATATAAATGGAGAAAGTAATCCAGTGATTGCTAAGAAAAGAAGCAGTGAATTTGGTGGACAATCCCAAGAGTAACATCGCGCAAAGCAGGTACAAACTTACCCCTGTTAAGAGCAGTTTTCTTTTTTCAGAAATATCAATCACATGACCCGCATACAAGGAAAGTGAAACCGCGGGTATGACTTCTGAAAGTCCAATCAATCCAATAGCAAAAGGTTCATTGGTTAATTCGTATACCCACCAACCTACCAAGGTGCCCATCATCCTTAATCCCATGATAAACAAAAATCGCCCCAGCATGAGGTTGCGGTATTCAGGGATCCGCATGGCTGCTAAAGGGTCGCTTGTCTTTTGAATAATATCCATCTAGGTATGCAAGACCGGAAACCCCGGAAAGTTTTAATTGGCTAATTAGGGCAAACTGAAATAGTGCTGACCATCTTCAAAGTCTTTATCCAAAGCATCTAAAACCACTTGCAAATGTGCTGGGTTGCCCAAAAAGTCAGCATTGGTAGCGTCAATGAAAATGGTTTTGATATTGTGTTGTTTAATATAACTGGTATAGGTCTCTTGCAAGTTGAACAAGTATTCATCTGGAATAGCTTGCTCATATTCGCGGTTACGCTTTTTAATATTGGCTTGTAATTTATTAACAGGCGCGTGTAAATAAATCAAGATATCAGGAAAGACCAATTGCTGATGAATAATATCAAAGAGTTTTTGATAGAGTCTAAATTCCTCATCTGGCAAGGTTACTTTGGCAAAAAGCAAACACTTAGTAAAAAGATAATCAGACACCGTAATACTTTGAAACAGGTCCTTGGTATGCACCATTTCTTTGAGCTGTTTATACCTTTCGGCCATAAAAAACAATTCAACAGGAAAAGCATATTGTTCCGGATTACTATAGAATTTGGGCAGAAAAGGGTTCTCTGCAAATTCTTCCAAAATCAAGCGGGCATTATAATGTTTGGCCAATAAATGGGCCAATGTGGTTTTACCCGCGCCAATATTCCCCTCAACCGTAATAAAATGGTGTTTCATGTGATGCTGCTCCTACTCAAACAAAAATAGGCTCCAAGCTTAAGCCACGGTTGACAATTTTTGCACATCCAATGTGTCTGGGCAAATTTCTAACAAGGTCTGAATGCTTTTTTCAAGTATGGGGTGCATCAAATCAGGCGCAATTTCAGCTAAGGGCAATAGGGCAAAACGCCTCAGGTGCAAGGAAGGATGTGGTAATTGCAATAAATCAGTATGCTGAACCAATTGGTCAATGAGTAAGATATCCAGGTCAATCACCCTTGGACCCATTTTAATCTCCCGGGTTCTGCCCATTTGAAGCTCAATAGTTAAGAGTGCTTGCATAAGCCCATGGGGCGATAGCTGGGTTGATAGCATCAAGGCCTGGTTATAGAAAGCGGGCTGTTGGGTGAGTCCCCAAGCCGAGGTTTCGTATATTGCGGAACTTTGAACGATTTTCCCGCAGGTTTGTTCAATGTTGAATACGGCTTTTTGCAGATTCGCGGATCTGTTACCAAGGTTACCGCCTATCAGTAAATAAGCTGTGCTCATACATCACAATTGTTGCTGGGAGCAAATATCTTTAAATTCAATGAGTTGAACTCAAATAACTATTGTAATACATGAAAAGTTTTTTCAAATCTTTCTTTGCTGCATTGCTAGCCATGTTTGTTTTTTGCATTCTGGGCTTCTTCATTTTAATAGGTCTTGTTGCCAGTTTGTCTACTACTGAAAAACCAACCATTGGTGAAAATGGGGTGCTGGTATTAGACCTGACCAGCACATTCAAAGAACAGTCAATAGAAAATCCCTTTGCTTTTTTGAATAAATCAGAGGATGTAGATGTACCAAGTTTGTACAATGTACAACGCTTGCTCAAACACGCTAAAAATGATGTCAATATCAAAGGCGTTTATATGCTTTGTGCTAATAATCCCAATGGATATGGTGCCAGTGAAGAATTGCGTAGGGCTATTTTAGATTTTAAAACTTCTGGAAAATTTGTGATTGCCTTTGGTGAAACCATTACGCAGAAAGGTTATTACCTAGGAGCAGCTGCAGACAAAGTATATTGTCATCCACAAGGCGGATTGGATTGGAGTGGTTATTCAACAGGCATGATCTACTTAAAAGGCATGTTGGATAAATTAGAAATTCAACCCCAGATTTTTTATGCTGGTAAATTTAAAAGTGCTACGGAACCTTTACGTGAAACACAGATGACAGAAGCCAACCGCCTACAAACTGGCATTTGGTTGGGTGATTTGTACAATCAGTTTTTAAAGGCTGTTGCCGATACCCGCAAAATGGATACGGCTAATCTAAGAGCCTTGGCCATGAACGGAAGTATTCAAACTGCTAATGATGCACTGAAAAATAAATTAGTGGATGGTTTGTTATATGATGACCAATTAAAGGCAGAAATCAATCAGCGATTAAAGGCTGAAAAGAATGCCAAAATAAATTTTGTTTCCTTGGGCGATTATGAAAAAGCATCGGACTACCAACAATCCGGAGACGGAAGAATTGCCTTGGTTTATGCCGATGGAGATATTGTTGGCGGTAAAGGAGATAATGAATCTGTGGGCAGTGATGAGTTTAGAACCCTCTTGCGCAAACTGCGTTTGGATGATGACGTAAAAGCCATTGTGTTTAGGGTAAATTCTCCAGGTGGTAGCTCACTAGCCAGTGATGTAATTTGGAGAGAAATCAGTTTGACTAGAAAATCAAAACCCGTGATTGTGAGTATGGGTGATATGGCCGCTTCTGGTGGTTATTATATTGCCTGCAATGCCGATTCTGTTTTTGCCAATGAAGGCACTTTAACAGGAAGTATTGGTGTATTCAGCATCCTACCAAATTTTCAGCCCTTCTTTAAAAACAAATTGGGGATCACATTTGACGGTGTAAAAACTGCACCTTATGCCGATATGGGCAATACCAGTAGGGCTTTAACTGAGCCTGAAAAACGCTTTTTGCAAAACGGTGTAGATTCTATTTACCATACTTTTAAATCAAGGGTAGCAGAGGGTAGAAAAAAAGACATGGACTATGTAGACAGCATTGCCCAAGGAAGGGTATGGACTGGTAGCCGCGCCATTACTGTTGGATTGGTAGACAGGATTGGAGGCTTGCAAGAAGCCATTGTTTCTGCTGCAAAAATGGCCAAATTGAGTAGCTATAAATTGAGAGAATATCCTGAAAAGAAAAATATTTTGGAGCAGGTCATGGAGAACTATCAAAAATCTGTGAGTAGTTCTTTGGTAAAATCTGAAATAGGAGAGAAAGAGTATCAATTATTGCAACAAGTAAAACAGGTTCGTAAAATGGTGGGTGAGCCACAAAGCCGTTTGCCTTTCTTTTTGAATCAGCAATAATCTAGTTAGAAGCAAGCTTTTACAACATGAATGCTAATTATAGTCAGATCAGGGCCATGTTGGCCATTACCAAGGGAAGTTTAAAAGCCATTTTCAGAAGTCCATCTGCAGTGATTTTTAGCATTGCTTTTCCCATGATTTTTATCCTGGTATTTGGGTTTATAGGGAATGGTGGTAAACTCTCTATTAATGTGGCATTTGATCCTAAATCAGATACCAGTAACCCAGTTTACAGCAGTATCAAAATGGTGGCTGGGATCAATGTCATTCGTAAAACAGGAACTGAACTCCAAGAGGACCTTGAAAAAGGAAGAATTACAGCCCTTTTAAATATTCGTAAATCTGGGTTAGAAAATCCGCCCATCATCATTGACCTGACTAGTTCTGAAGCGGTGAATCCGCAGAATATGCAAGTGCTCAGGTCTATTCTCAACGCGGTGATTGCAGGCATTAATCAACAAACTTTTAATAATATTCCTACCTATGCCATTGTCAATAGCAATGTGCAGAAAATACCAGGTAGGGTGTATAGAACCATTGATTTTATCCTACCCGGGCAAATGGGTTTCTCTTTGTTGAGTGCGGGCGTTTTTGGGGTAGCATTTTTATTCTTTAACCTGCGTCAACAATTGGTGTTAAAGCGTTTTTATGCAACCCCCATTAAACGAGGTTATATTGTTTTGGGTGAAGCACTCAGCAGGGTCATTTTTCAAATGATGACCGCCGTAATCATTATTGGAGTGGGGCATTTTGCTTTTAATTTCACCCTGGTACACGGTTTTCAAACCTTTATGGAGATCATGTTATTGAGTTTTGTTTCCTTGATTTTGTTCATGGGTTTTGGATTTATTGTTAGTAGCGTTGCCAAAAATGAAAGCACTATTCCTCCCTTTGCCAATTTGATTACCCTTCCTCAGTTTTTATTGGCGGGTACCTTTTTTTCTATAGAAGCTTTTCCATCTTGGTTACAACCCATTTGCAGAATCATGCCGCTAACGCACTTCAACAATGCCATGCGCAATATTGCATTTGAAGGAGCTAGTTTGGCCAGTTGTTGGAAAGAGTTTGGCGTAATAGGCATTTGGATAGTGGTAGTATATATAGTGGCTTTTAAAACCTTTAAGTGGGAATAATATGCGTTTTATAAAACTGATTTTAATAAGTGTAGTAGCCTTATTTGTGCTCATGCTATTTTTCTCTATCCTCATGCCCTCAACGGTATTGGTATCCAGGGCCATTGATATTAATGCCCCATTAGATAGCATCCGCTACCGGGTCTCAGATTTAAACCAATGGGTTTATTGGGTAAAAGGCATGCGTTCCAATAATGTAAACATAGAATCGGCCAAAAAAGCCCAATTGGGTAATTCCATTGTTACTGTATTAGCAGTTACGGATAGTACGGTTGTCATGAATTGGGAAACCAATAGCAGTGCTATACAAAAAAGCACCATGCGTTTAATCAGTCATCCTGGTACAACTGTATCAACCGTGCAGTGGCAATTTGAGCAACATTTAAATTGGTATCCCTGGGAGAAACTGGGTTCTTTTATGAATGATAAGATTTTAGGTCCCATGATGGAACAAAACTTATTGAACCTAAAACACTGGACCGAGAACCAGCCGGTAGATTTGGCTAATCCCAATCCTTGATACAGGTTGCTGCAAAAAACCGCATAATTTGTTCAATCTTGTGTGTGAAAAACACCGAAATGCTATGAACAAGCAGAAAAATGCAAATAAATGCGATAAATTATTTCCATTTCCGCAAAAAAAGGCACATATTGGGTGTCTAATTGCTGCTTCATGTTAAAAAGAGAGCGTCAGGCTTTTATTTTAAAACAAATCAATCTACACAATCGGGTACTGTCTTCGGATTTGAGTACGGAGATGCAGGTATCTGAAGATACCATCCGTAGAGACCTAATGGAATTGTCCAATACCGATAAGCTGATTAAAGTACATGGAGGGGCACTTTCAAAATCATTTCACAGTTCCTTTCTTAGAGAAGATATTTATCAATTAGATGCCAAAAAGATTATTGCCAACAAAGCTTTAAACTTAATTAAAGATGGCATGTTTGTTTTAACCAGTGGAGGAACTACCATTATTGAATTAGCCAGAATTTTACCTGCAGAATTAAAAGCTACTTTTTTTACTGGTAGTATTCCAGCGGCTTATGAATATGCCAAACATCCCAATATTGAAGTCATTTTTATTGGCGATAAAATTTCCAAAGGTTCACAGATTACCGTAGGTGGAGAAGCAATTATGAAAATCAATAGTATTAAACCCGATCTCTGCTTGTTAGGTGTTAATGCAATAGATCTTTCAACAGGTGTAACAGATAATGATTGGGACGTGGTGCAAGTAAAAAAAGCCATGGTAGAAGCAGCGTCTAAGACCGCAGTATTGACCATTACAGAGAAGATGAACACCTGTCAAAAATTAAAAATTTGCGAAATAAACCAAGTAGACTATTTAATTACGGAAATGGATCATCAAGTTGATTTGTTTAAAGCCTATGCCAATACGGGCATAGAAATTTTGTAAACTATAAATCCTGATATATGAGTATGAAACAAAAACAATGGCCGGGCAAATGGATTGGGTTCTGTTTGTTATTGGCCTTACAAATGATTGGAGCCTATGCCTATGGACAGGTGAAGGTCTCCGGTAAGGTAAATGCACCCTCTGGTGCAGCTGCTGAATCCGTAACAGTAATGGTAAAAGGAACCAAGTCTGGTGCTATTACTGATAATACTGGTAATTACAGTCTTTCAGCTGCTTTAAAAGAAGGCAATTATAGTCTTGTTTTTGAAGGTGTTGGATTTAAGAAAAAAGAAATAGCTTTTACTGTAGGAGCAGCAAAATCTTATACAGTTGATGCAGTACTTTCTGAAGAAGTATCCAAATTAGATGAAGTAGTAGTAACAGGTACTTCACAGGGTACAACCCGCAGACAATTGGGTTCTTATGTCAGCTCTGTTAAAGGAGAAGAATTAACCAAGGGTGGAAGTGGCAACGTGTTGGCTGCTTTGCAGGGAAAAACTGCAGGTGCACAAATTACCCAAAATAATGGTGATCCAGCTGGTGGCATTTCAGTGCGTTTGCGTGGTATCAGTACCATTTCTTCCTCTTCTGAACCATTGTATATTGTTGATGGTGTAATTGTGAACAATAGCACTAATAGGGTAACCAATACTCAGAGCGGTTATGATGGACAAAATTTTGTAGGAAGCGTTGGACAAAATCGTTTGGTAGATATTAATCCTGCCGATATTGAGCGCGTAGAAGTATTGAATGGTGCTGCTGCAGCTGCTATTTATGGAAGCCGTGCAAACGCTGGTGTTGTGCAGATTTTTACCAAAAAAGGTAAGTCTGGTGCACCGGTTGTTTCCTTTTCTACTAGCTATATGAATAGCAGTTTGCGCAAGAAAATTGGTGTAAATCAGTCACCAACCAAATTTGGTGGACCAACTGATGGTGCGGGTGCACAAACCCAAGATATCTTAACGCCTGCTTTAACCAATACTACCAATGTTACTAGATATGATTATCAAGATTATATCTTCCGTAATGCTTCAGGAACAGATAACAATGTATCTGTATCTGGTGGTAATGATAAGACCAAGTACTATGTATCTGGTTCTTATTTCTACAATCAAGGTATTGTGAAGAACACAGATTTTCAGCGCTATAGTTTTAGGGCCAATATTGAACAGACATTCAACAAATGGATTTCTGCAAACATTGGATTAAACTATATCAATAGTACTGCCAATGAAAAACCTGATGGAAACAGTTTTTACTCACCCATGAACGCTGTAACCATTATTGCCAATTTTCATGATATCCAAAAAAGAGATGCTTTGGGCAATATCTTGGCAGTAGGTGAGCGTGGAAGGGTAAACCCAGTTTCTGTTATTGAAGACATTAAGCAGAAACAAATGGTGAGCCGTGTCATTTCCAATTTTGGATTGAAACTGCGTCCTATCAAGAATTTGACTATTGATTATACCATGGGTATTGACAACTATGCTCAAAACGGAACTACTTATATTCCGCCTTTTGCATACAATGCCAGTACCGCTTTCTGGGGTGGTGGTCTTAGCCTTGACCCAACTTTGAATGGTTATGCAAGTAATGCCAACAATAATTTCTTTGCCATTAACCATGATTTGAATGCTACTTATAATATTAGCATCACCAAAGACTTGGCTTCTACTACTCAAGTTGGTTTCTCTCAGCAATATGAAAAAGGCATTTACTCTTTGTTACAAGGACGTGGTTTAGCACCCTTTGTACAAACCGTAAATGGTGCTTCAACTGTATTGCCTGGTAATGATCAACGCAGTGAAATATCTGTTTCTGGTGCTTTTGTACAACAGAATTTCAAGTTCCGTAATCAATTGTTTGTTACCGGTGCATTGCGTGTAGATGGTTCTTCTGTATTTGGAGAAAACCAACGCAATCAAACTTATGGTAAGTTGAGCGGTAGCTATGTAATTTCTGGAACAGATTATTGGAACAAATTAGGTATTAGCAAATGGATGAATTTGTTCAAGATTCGTGCTGCTTATGGTGAGAGTGGAAACCTAACTGGTATTGGTGCTTACGACCGTTTCAATACCTATACTTCTACTTCTTATGTGGGTAGAACTTCTTTGGGTTCAAGCTCTGGTTTGGCTAATCCTAATGTAGGTCCTGAACGCCAATCTGAGTTTGAATTTGGTACAGATATGGGTTTCTTGGACAACAGAATCAGCTTGTCTGTGAACGTCTATAACAAGAAAGTCAATAATCTTTTGATTACCCGTCAAATTGCTCCAACCAATGGATTCTCTACATTGTTAGACAATTTTGGTTCTTTGGAAAACAAAGGATTTGAAGTGATGTTGACTGCAATGCCAATCAGCAAAAAAGACTTTAGTTGGACCATCACAGGTATCTATAACCAAAACCGCAACAAAGCCATCAATATTGGTCAGGCGCTTACTTTGTTAAGTACCAATGCGGGTGCACCTGTTTCTATTTTAGAAGGACAACCCATTGGCGTATTCTATGGTACTTTCTTTGCAGTAGATGCTGCGGGAAATCCTGTAAAAAATGCTGCTGGATTGTTGCAAATTGAAAAAGGAACTCAGAATAGTCCGTTGGTTTATACCACTGCTCGTGATGCTGCTGGTTTGCCTACTGGTACTACTTTGCGTAAGATCATTGGTAACCCCAATCCAACGTATACCACTACTTTGACCAATGAGTTCACTTACAAAAAAGCAAGTCTTAGAATTCAGATTGACGCGGTAAAAGGATTGGATGTATTCAATGCCGATTTCCGTACACGTCAAGGTGTGGGTAATGGTTTGATTGCTGAACAAGAACAGCGTGGACAATTGCCTCGTGGATACATCAATAATATCTATGCTATTGAGCAATGGAGGGTAGAAGATGGTTCCTTTACCAAATTACGTGAATTGGCGTTTAGCTACAATTTTGGTAAACTCAAAGGCTTTAGTGATTTGACATTTACTTTGAGTGGAAGAAACTTGATTTCATGGGATAGCTATAGAGGATATGATCCTGAAGTGAATTCAGGTGGACAAAGCACCATCCTACGTGGAATTGATTTTGGTTCTGTTCCCATTCCAAAAACATTCAGTGTAGGTCTGCAAGCTAAATTCTAATCCAAAAACCAAAAGAAATGAAAAATATATTCAAACATAGCATACTCTTGATGGGAACAGCATCTGTGATGTTGGTTTCCACGGGTTGTAAAAAGAATTATACCAACCCCAATGCGGCAACATCTGATCAGGTGTTTTCATCCGCAACAGGATTGACCGGTGTGGCGGTAAGTTTACAAAGAACTTACGCTTTAGGCCGTGCAGGATCATTATACAATATTGTAGCAGCAAATGGATTTACTACTGGTGAATTGATTTTGTTGAATGCTGGTAATACCGCCGAATACCAATTGAGTGTTGGTGGTGGATCAGTAGACGGAACCAATTCTATTTTGGCCAATATTTGGGCCAATGCCAATAAGATTGAGTATGATGCTAACAATGTAATTGATGGTGCTTCAAAATTAAATGACAAGAACTATGCAAGTGGACTTATTGGTTATGCCAGTTTGTACAAAGCACTAGCATTGGGTTCAATGGCCATGTATTGGGAAAAAGTACCAGCTGCTGTTGGTGCCAATGCCACATTTGTAGATAGAAAAGAAGGATTTGTTAGGGCTATAGCCACTATTGATGCGGCACTTGCTACTATTAGTGCCAATGCTATTAGCGCTGCCTTTACTGCCAACATACCTGCAGGTAATGACATTGTGAATTCCTTGCAAGCACTCAAAGCGCGTTATGCTTTATTTTCTGGAAACAATGCCTTGGCATTAACTGCTGCCAATGCAGTAGACCTGACCAAGAAAAGCACCATGAACTATGATGCGGTGAGTTTGAATCCTATTTTTGAAACAGCTACTTCTACCAACAACGTATTCCAGCCCGTGGATTCCACATTTGGATTGCCTGTTGGATTAGCACCTGCTACCACTGATAGAAGAATTGCATTTTATACCAGCATCAACCCAACAATTGCTCCAAGGTTTAGAATAGCAGGATTTGGTGTAGCATCAGCAACAGCTTTCCCTGTTTATCTGCCAGGTGAAATTACTTTGATCAAGGCGGAGGTGTATGCCAGAAACAATGATTTGGCCAATGCCTTAACAGAGTTAAACAAAGTGGTTACCAAAACTGCAGCTTCAGACCCATTTGCTGTAGGAGCCGGTTTGCCAGCTTTAACTGGAACTTTTACACAGGCCCAATTATTAGACCAAATCTATAGCAACCGTTGTATTGAATTATTCATGAGCGGATTGAAACTAGAAGACATGCGCAGATTTGGAAGAGCCACTACAGAGCGCAAGCGCAATTTGTTTCCTTATCCTTTCCGTGAAAGAGATAATAACAAAAACACACCTGCTGACCCAACATTCTAATGAACTAGGTAAGATGGTATAGATTCTAGAGACCCTTGAAAGAGGGTCTCTTTTTTTGCTAGAATAGGGAGCCGATTATTCTTTGATAAATTGGAGGTTCCGCATAATGCCAGACCATTTGCTTCTCTTAATAGGAGAGTCCTTAAAAATGGTTGTAAATGCCTCTTCAGTAAGGTCTTCCCACTGGGCCGTTGAAAGGTTCAACACTTCTGGAATAGGGCTTAAACTAGGCTCTTGGTGTTGTTTGCTAAACCTATTCCAAGGACATACATCTTGACAACTATCGCAACCAAACATCCAGTTGTCAAATTGCCCCTTCATTTGATCTGGAATCAGCTGGTCTTTTAATTCAATGGTAAAATAGCTGATACATTTACTGCCGTCTACTACTTTGTTTTCCAAGATGGCATTGGTTGGGCAAACGTCTATGCACTTATGACAAGTACCGCAATAGTCTTTGGCAAATGGATCATCATAATGCAATTCCAAATCCACCACCAGCGTGGCAATAAAATAAAAAGAACCCTGTTGCTTGTTAATCAGATTCCCATTTTTACCAACCCAACCAGCCCCAGATTTTACGGCCCAAGCCCTTTCTAAAACCGGAGCAGAATCTACAAATCCTCTTCCCTGAATGCTTCCAATTTGCTGATTCAATTGCAACAAAAACTGCTTCAGTTTGCCCCTAATGACTTCATGGTAATCCTTACCATAAGCATATTTTGAAATCTTTGGCGTATCCGCTGCTTGTCTTTGTTCAGGATAATAGTTCTGTAATAAGGTAATCACAGATTTAGCCCCAGGTACCAATTTGCGCGGATCAATCCGCAGGTCAAAATGGTTTTCCATGTATTGCATAGACCCATTTCTATTTTGATTTAACCAAGCTTCCAATCTTCTGGCATCTTCATCCAACTGTTCTGCCTTGGCAATACCACAATACCCAAAACCCAAGGACTGGGCGGTGGTTTTTACAATGCGGGTATATTGTTCAATTTGGCTCAAATCTGCTTGGTGGTTATGACTGCAATACTAATTAAATCTTTTTACTGAATACAAGTAGAATCATGATAGATGCTGTCTGTTCTTATTTTGAAGGAATAATTAGTTCTATTATCTTTATTACGTCTTTATTACAAAGCCTGTAAAAGGACTGCTCCCCCGGCAAATTGTAACTCCCTAATCCTTTTATTGCTAATTCGTTTATTTACCAAGGAAGTTATGAATAGGTATCTTTTAATCTGTTGTTGTTTTTGCTGTTTGCAAGTATTGCAGGCACAAGAAAAATCCAGTTATCAATTCAAAAAAGTTACGGAAACTGATTTTAAATGGCCAATTGCTATCGCTGATAGCAGCGCGGGAGTAGTGGTACTGGCAGATGTTGGCAGAACAGAATTTGTAGGGAATGATGAGGGAGGATTTAGTCTTATTTACAAAAGACATAAAAGGGTC
>Ga0209480_10000701_pt1 | contig 26523 bp, 24 predicted proteins | sample JI61114C2DNA_FD_187501 | JGI IMG/M metagenome (GOLD analysis project Ga0209480, IMG submission 187501) | Wastewater effluent complex algal communities from Wisconsin, to seasonally profile nutrient transformation and Carbon sequestration -... | ecosystem: Engineered > WWTP > Effluent > Algae... | reverse complement strand
CATTGTTACCAAAAAATGGTTAAAGAAATAAGCTGCAACCGATTGGAATTAAAGCAATTGTCAGTTGGATTAATTTTGTTCCTTGTGTAAGGAAGATATTTGCTAACTTTAAAAGGAAGATTAAATATTTACGAATATGAAAAAGTCACTTTATAGTATCACATTTTTGGTTGCGATGGCCGTGTTTAGTTTGGAGTTAACATCCTGTAAAGATGATGAACCAGAAAAATTTACGTTGAAAGTTTCAAATCCAACCCTAACCGCAAAGGAGTCTGACGCTGAGATTGATATTTCAATAAGCCTTGACAAGCCAGCACCTGAAGATATTACCGTTAAATTTAAATTGACCGGTACTGCCTACGATGATGTACGCGCTCAAGCCGAAAATGAGTATGCAGATTTTAAAGTAGATGGGGAGTATGATGAAATTGTAATTGCCAAGGGAGAAACATCAGCCATTATTAAACTAACCCCTTATTCAGATACTGATTGGGAGAATAATGAAACGATAATAGTAACTCTTACAGAAGTAAAAAATGCAAATGTTGTTTTGGACTCTTCCCCGGTATCAACAGTAACCCTTGAACAAGAAGATGGTATGATTGTTTCTTTAGAATGGCCTGCTTCAAATTCTACCGTTGGATTTGTTGACATGGATTTGTTGGTAAGAATTGGGGTATCCGCGGCTAATTATGATAGAATTATCGCGGGCTCTTTTTACGATGGCTTTGATCGTAATTTTGAATTGGTTTTTATCCCTAAAACGTTTGTTGGTACTTTGTTTGGATATGATTATTCTAATTCAACGTATGGACTTACTTATACGTATTATGATGGAACAAGAAATGACCTAACCTTTACTGTAACGTTTGCTGAATTGATTAACGGTGAAATAGCGGAAGCATCTCAACAGGATTTTACAAACGCGGTTAGTTACACAACAAATAATATTAACACATGGGAAGGCTCTGCTTACCCAACAATTATTGCGCAAACATTTGCCAACGTTGGCGGTGTTTTTCAGGATTTTTCTGAGATAGTTACTCCTGAATCAAGCAGCAGAACAGGATTAGCAACAACGAATGAGTTTGTTGGAAATCTTTTCAATAATGCAAAAACCAGACGGGAAATAAAAAATCATGTAATGCCCGAAAAATATCTTAATCATTTTAAAGTTAAATAATAAAGGAAGAGATTCCCTTTATTCGACTTTATGATTTTAAAATCTTCTTTCCTTAGGAAGGAAGATTTTTTATTAACAGAAAGTAAGTAATGGCAAAAAAAGTTTTAATAACACGAATTATTCCAAGTATCGCGAGCGATAGCTTGAGAGCAGAAGGCTTTGATGTAAATGTTTGGGAAAGTGAAACCCCAATGACTCATCAACAATTGATTGACGAAGCAAAAAAAGTAGATGCACTTATACCATTGGGTGCGAATAAACTTGATAAGAAGTTTTTCAGTGAATGTAGTCATTTGGATGTGATTGCCCAGTTTGCTGTAGGTTATGATAACATTGATGTTGCAGAAGCAACACGATTAAAAATCCCGGTAGGCAACACGCCTGAAGTGCTGAGTGAAGCCACAGCTGATATCGCTTTTGGATTACTAATTGCCGTTTCGCGCAAAATGTTTTTTCATCATAAACTGATTGAACGTGGTGAATGGAAACAATTTGAACCGCTAAAGAATTTAGGTGTTCAACTTACTGGAAAAACACTCGGTATTTTTGGATTAGGGAGAATTGGAATGGTGATGGCACAACGCTGCCAGGGTGCTTACAATATGAAAATAATCTATCACAGTCGTAACCGAAACTTAGAAGCGGAAAAACTGTTTAATGCAACCTGGGTTTCGTTTGATGAGTTGCTTCAACAAAGTGATGTGCTTTCTGTTCATAGCGTGTTAAGTAAAGAAACAAGCGGACTCTTTAATAAATCTGTATTCGCTAAAATGAAGAAGAGTGCCATATTTATTAACACCTCTCGTGGTGGCGTTCATAATGAGGAAGATTTGATCGAGGCTTTACAAACGGGAGCCATTTGGGGTGCCGGGTTGGATGTAACAAATCCAGAACCTATGTTATCAAATAATATATTGCTTACCATGCCCAATGCGGCCGTGTTGCCACACATTGGCTCAGCTACGGAAGAGGCAAGAACTGGAATGGCGCGCATAGCAGCCGAAAACATCATTGAGTTCTATAAGACTGGAAAAATGATTTATTGTGTTAATCCTGAAGTGCTCAAAAATAACTAAGCAGAAGGGTTTAAAAATGGAGGGATCAGACTACTTGCCTTAACCTTAGCTCACGAGGGTAATCCTTAACCAGTTAGACCACCGTTGAGTCTTTAAGACCAGTTTGAAAAATTATCTTTCCGAATTTATAATAACCAGCCTTTCTTTTTACATTTAGGGTATGCATTACATAATCAGAAGTTGGCGCGAGCAAAAAATCCTTCTCAAACGCAGATTTCCAATACTTTCTGATGAGGATTTCATCTTCGAAGAAGGAAAGATCGAAAGCATGTACCAGCGACTTGCTCAGAAATTAAGAATCTCCAAACCTGACTTGGATTTGATTTTTGCAGAGATTCAGCAATCCTAATCTTTTTAGGATTAAACATTCAATCTTGAAGTATTGCTTGCGTTTATTCATCGATTATAATTTAATGCCTTTGCATTCAGTCTATGAAAAAACCTGTTGATAAAAGTCGCGAACAAACCCTGGGTGAAGAAATTGCCAATAGCGTAAGTCATGGAGTAGGCGTTCTGGCAGCCATGGCAGTTACCCCGATACTAATTTTGAAATCGATTCCGAAAGGTGCAGCCGCGATAACCGGAGTGAGTATTTTCGGGGCCACCATGATTATACTTTATCTTGCATCCACACTCTATCACGCTTTTCCGAAAAGCAAAACCAAAAGAGTTTTTCAAATATTCGATCACAGTGCAATTTTTCTTTTGATTGCCGGAACCTATACACCTTTTACGTTAAGCGTTTTGCCCGGCATGTGGGGTTGGACGTTGTTTGGAATTATTTGGACGCTGGCTATTGCCGGAGTTGTTTTAAAATCAGTTCGGAATGTAAAAACGAGTAAACTTTCCACCGCACTATATGTCGGTATGGGTTGGTTGGCGGTGTTTGCAATAAAGCCCTTATATGATCACATGCCAGCCTGGGGTTTGTTTTGGTTGCTGGCAGGCGGATTAACGTACTCAATTGGTGTTATCTTTTTTGCTTATGATTATAGTTATAAGTACAACCACTTTGTATGGCATCTTTTTGTTTTGGGCGGAACGGCTTGCCATGTAGTAGCTGTTTTGGTTTACGCACTTTAAAATCTTTATCAGATTTCATTTTATTATCTTCACACTATTACTGGACTTCACAGCTTAGGGGTCAGACCCCTTCATTTGTATTATAGTTTTAACCAGATTATATCTAACCATGAAATACCTCTACCTTTTTTCGTTGCTGTTATTTGCTTGCGCAGAAAACAAGCCTAAACAAGCTGACTTTAAAAATGATGTTTCAACTACTGCCAAACCTTGGCTCCACGAAAATTTTGATGATGGCACATTCACCTTTGCAATTATCACCGACTTAAATGGTGGTGAGCGCGCTGGAGTTTTTGATGTAGCCATCGAGCAAGTAAATCTGTTGCGTCCGGAATTGATTGTTACTGTGGGCGATTTGATTGATGGTGGCACTGAAAATAAAGATACGCTAACCATGCAATGGGATTATTTCGACACACGTGCAAAAAAAGCGAAAGCACCGTTGTTTCACATTGGTGGAAATCATGATTTAACCAATGTAGCTATGCGTGAATTTTGGGCAAATCGCTACGGACCGCGCTACTATCATTTCATTTATAAAGATGTTCTATTTCTAATGTTAGATAGCGAAGATTATTCGCCTAAGCGGATGCAGGAAATTTATTTAGCACGCGCTGCCGCCATCAAAGTGATGGATGGCCCTAATCCTGAAAAGGCAAATGATATGGAGTACAATAAAATGAAGGAGCGCATTAGCGGTGAAATTAGTAAGGAGCAATCCGAATACTTTAAGAAGGTGCTTGAAGAAAATCCTTCAGTGAAATGGACATTTCTATTTATGCATAAACCGGTTTGGCAGCGCGAAGAAGAGGGTGGTCTGCAAATAATTGAAGCAGCATTAGCCGATAGACCGTACACCTTGTTCAATGGACATTTTCATAGCTATTCACATACCGATAGAAATAAGAGAGACTATATTATGTTAGGCACCACAGGTGGAGCGCAAAATGATAAAGACTTGATGTCGTTCGATCATCTCACATTAGTAACGATGGATGATCACGAACCAAGTATCGCTAACTTAAGATTGGATGGCATACTTGATAAAACCGGTAAAGTTCCTTTGCATGGAGACACACTTTGTTTTCAGGCATCGAAGTGCAAATGATTTAGGTGCCAACTTTTAAACTTTTACGGCTACTTTGTGGTTAGCCTATCAAGCAACAAGTGAAACTATGAGTAATCCTATCAAATCAATAAAGCCATTAGGTTTTCCCTGGCAAACACAAGACCCATTTCTTTTTTGCGTGCATCATGAAGATCATTATCCGAAAGGCAATGAGATGATGGGGCCAGCCGCATCATTGGCAGGTAGGCAATTAGGGCAAGACTTTGCGCCCAACAAAGAAAATTGGCGCATGTATCATGGTGAGCATGTGCCCGGTTTTCCGGCACACCCACATCGTGGTTTTGAAACGGTTACCGTTGTTACAGAAGGTCTTGTTGATCATTCAGATTCATTGGGTGCTGCAGGCCGTTTTGGTTTTGGCGATGTGCAATGGATGACGGCTGGCAAAGGTGTGCAACATTGTGAGATGTTTCCTCTGTTAAATAAGGATAAAGAAAATCCACTTGAGCTTTTTCAGATTTGGCTTAATCTGCCAAAGGCAAAGAAATTTGCGCAGCCACATTTTGCTATGCTTTGGGCCGATTCAATTCCAACTTTCATACACACAGATTCAAATCAAAAAACGACTCGCACGAAAGTGATTGCCGGAAACATTGAAAACATTGTAGCTCCGGCTCCAGCCCCGGAATCATGGGCGGCTGATAAAAATAATGAGGTAGCTATCTGGACAATTAAAATGGAGCCCGGTGCGCAATGGACGCTGCCGCTGGCTTCGGCTTCTGTTAATCGTTCACTTTATTTTTATGATGGCGACACAGTTCAAATTGCGGATAAAAAATTCTCAACGCATCAGGCAGTTGATCTTCATGCTGATCAATCGGTAGTTTTGATTAATGGCAATACAGAAAGTTCTTTTCTTTTACTTCAAGGCAAACCGATTGGCGAACCTGTTGTGCAACATGGTCCGTTCGTTATGAACTCGCAGGCGGAGATACAACAAGCTATGAATGAATATCGGCAAACTGAATTTGGTGGTTGGCCTTGGTCAAGTTATGAGCATGTTCATCCACGAGAGAAAAGTCGCTTTGCACTTTATCCTGATGGAAAAGAAGAAGTAAAAATTCTTTAAGTCTAAGTAAAAGGCATCTCTAAAAACTCCGCTTACTCTTCTCTTCTGGAGAAGGGCAAGGGGTTGAGGTAATCAAAGCAAGGGTTTTTAGAGATGCCTTAAAAAAATTATTTTCATTCACCAACCTCTACCCAAAAGTTGGTAGAATCTCGGGTATCAAGATAAACAGCAATCTCCTGACCAGGAGAAAATTGCTTTTGGCTCCAGATGTTATGACTTTTGAAAGTTTTCTTTTGACCTGAAACTTCGGCCGCGCATTCTATTATCAGCGGATGGCGATTATTCATACTTATGGAAGTATTGAAATATACATCAGAGATCACAGCGCGTAATTTTTTTCCTGTTTGAAGAAGTAATTCGCGCTTAGCTTTTTGTTTTGCGATGGAATAAAGAATACCGCCACCTATAGCCGCAAACAGTAGACCGATAAAAGAGAATATTCCCGGACCAATCAACTCTTCTGATAAGGTTATGCCTGTTTGATCGCTGATTGATCCAGATATCCAAACCACCCCGATAAACGAGAATAACAGACCAATGGATAAAAATATAATTCCAAATACTTTCATAGTCATCCAAGATACAGAATTGAAAATTTATTATCTCCTGAGATCTCAAAATAATTTCTATTCCTTATTTTTTTTACGGAAATTGATTCGATTGTAATCCTAAACTTATTCCATAATGACTTCTCGAAGAGCTGTACTTAAATCTATCGGCCTAACCGCTTTGGCAATACCCGCATTAGGGTTGGATGCAAAATCACAAATCAATCCAATGCCTGCATCAAATGACCCTGCTTATTGGAGTAAGATTCGCGATCAGTTTATGTTGTCGCGAGATAGCGTGTTTTTTAATCCGGGTACGGTAGGAGCCATGCCGCGCATGGTGGTTGAGCGAATGACACAACATCTTAATTACATTGGTGAGCACGTTGCCGATTGGGGGTATGTGGATGACAACAAAGAAGAGTTTATCAGCGGCTATAATAATCTGATGAGCATCAGAACAAAGGTGGCCAACCTGATCCACGCCAGTGCTGCTGAAATTGCTATGACGGATAATGTGACCAATGGCATGAATTATATTGCCAATGGATTAACCCTTCAGCCAGGTGACGAAATGCTTACAACTAATCAAGAACATTCGGGCGGACAAAGTGGGTTTTTATTAAAAGCAAAACGATACGGAGCAGTATTTAAAACGGTTGCCGTTCCTAAACCTATTAAGAACTCTCAAGAAGCATACGACATTATTGTAAAATCATTTACCCCTAAAACAAAAGTGTTAATGTTATCGCACATGATTTCGGGGAGCGGTGCTATTCTTCCTGTAAAAGAATTATGTGCCGAGGCAAAGAAGCGCGGCATTTTTACCTTGCTGGATGGTGCACAAACCATAGGGCACATTGCTATTGATGTTCAGGATTTGGGATGCGATGCTTATGCTGGTTGTTTTCATAAATGGATGGGTGCTCCGGCAGGAACAGGATTTTTATATGTGAAGCAAGATCGGATGAAAGAAGTTTGGACAACAATAGCCAGTGGCCGTTGGGATAATCATGATGATGAGGGTTATCGCTTTACGCAACGTGGCACCGGAAACTTCCCTGTATTAAAAGGTCTTGATGCTTCGCTAGATTTTCATAATGAAATAGGACCTGATAAAGTGTATGCTCGAATTAAGTTTTTAGGGTTGAGGTTGCGCGCGGGCTTAAGAAAGATTAATAAAGTCAAAATTTATTCCCCTGAAGAAGAAGCAATGTGTGCTGGCATAACGGTTTATAATGTGCAAGGAATGACAGGCGCACAGCTGCAAGAAGAATTCTGGAAAAGAGGACGCATGCGCCCCCGAGCTTCTGGCGCAGAGTTTGGTGTGCGCCATTGCACGCATATTTTTAATAGCGAACAAGAAATTGATCGCGCACTTGAAATTGTGAATGAGTTGGCAAAATAATTTGCCTATTCTTTAAATCTTAATTTGAAGAATAATAGCGAAGAAGCTAGTACAAGGGTAAGCATGTTGGCAACAATAACTGGAATGTCGCGGATGACGATTCCATATACCAGCCAAAGTAAAACTCCAAAGCAAAAAAATGAGAACATGCCTAACGACAAGTCCTTGGCAGAGCCACTCTTCCAGGTTTTAATAACCTGTGGCAAAAAAGCGATTGTTGTGCAAGAACCCGCAGCCAGACCTAAAATTTGTATTTCGTTCATAGATTAAAAATGATGCTGCAAAGATAACGCAGCACCAATCTAAAAGATTGAGGAGTGTAAGGTTATCGATCTAAAGGATGGTTAAATCGATTGCGGAATAATTTTCTGCAGAGCAACTCCTTTAAAATAATATGAACCGCAAAGGCACAAGGGCGCAATGATAAGTCAAGAAATGGTTTGCGCCTTCGCGTCTTTGCGGTTAAAAGATAGACTGTTAAGAAAGAATTTAATAATCATCACCCAAAGCAAAATTGTTTTTGCGAGACATCCATTTGCCCTGTGTGAAGTCGGGGAACTCAACGCTTTCGCCTCCCAATTGAATAGAAGTTTCAGAGAGTGGTGTGATAGCACTCCAGGCAACAGCATCATACACATCTTGAGGGGTATTTGTTTTGCGTTTTACGGCTTCGAGAAAACCATTTAACACAAACCAATCCATGCCACCATGGCCTGCACCGCTGGCATCATTACCATATTTTTTCCAAAGCGGATGATCATATTTATCCAACCACTCTTTGGCATCTTCCCACTGGTGTGGTTTTTTACTTTGCCCTTCTATGTAGATGGATTTGTTTACATCCATCCAGATACCATTAGTGCCTTGCACTCTAAACCCAAGCGAGTAGGGGCGCGGAAGATCGGTATCATGTTGTAATAAAATCGTTTCGCCTTTCAAGGTGCTGATCATGGTAGTGACTACATCACCTAACTTAAAATTAATTTTTGCGTTCGGATGTTCAGCGCCACCAGTTTTCACAATGTAATTATGTAACCCACGGGCTTTAGTTGAATAAGAAACTAATTGCGTAAAACGATTGCCCCGGTTGATATCCAACATCATGGCAACAGGACCAACGCCATGGGTAGGATATAAATCTCCATTGCGATAAACAGAATGTTGTGTGCGCCACTCCGCTTCTGAGAATCCTTTTTCTCCAAACTCGGCTCCTTTGCCGCCATCTGTTTTTCCATTGTTGAATTTCACTTCGCGCAAGTCATGTTGATAACCACCTTGTAGGTGAACTAGCTCACCAAATATATTTTGCCGCACCATGTTTAACACAGCCATTACATCGCGCCTGTAACAAACATTTTCCAACATCATTAAAGGCATACCTGTTCGTTCAGAAGTATGAACTAACTCCCAACATTCCTCCACGGTCATACCCACATTTACTTCACAGCCCACATATTTTTTAGCATTCATCGAGTCTAAACACATAATGGAATGCCACTCCCACGGAGTAGCAATAACAACAGCATCAATATCTTTATTCTCTAATAGCTTTTTATAACCTTGAGGTCCTTCCATGATTACCTGTGGTTTCGGTTTGCCCGATTCGGTAACCAGTTTCAAACTCATGTCAATCATGCGTTGTTGGATATCGCAAATGGCAACTACATCCACATCGGTTCTTTTTAGTGCAAGTTCAAGGTGACTTTGGCCACGCAATCCTACACCAATAAAACCAAGTCTTACTTTTGTGTCTTTATCCTTGCCAAATACAATGCCTGATGGAATGATAGAAAGACCTAAGCCAGCAGCGGCTGTAGTTTTAATAAAGTTTCTGCGATTTGTAGTGGTAGTCATAGTAGTTTGATTTAGAGTTCTTTCATTAGTCGATTATAAAGATCAATCATTGTTTTGATATCATGCTTATGAACTTTTTCGTGCGGTGTGTGCGCGTGTTGTTCGGGAGCGCCAACAAAGCACCAATCGAAAGCCACCCCACTTCGCTGCAATTCTCCGCCATCGCTGGAGCCTGCGCCTTCTACTTCTAATTGATGCTCAATGCCAAATTTTTGTGCTATGTGTTGGATTTTATCTACAAAACTTTTGCGTGGCAGGTATCGATCACGCATCGAAATGGCAACTCCTTTTCCATGATCTACGCCATCCGATACCCACGTAATATCCGAAATCAATGCTTGCCTAACCTTCCACTTTTTATAAATATAATCGGCCAAATACCCAACCGTGCCACCACCATGTTCTTCCCAACAAGTAAAAATGATCAAGCCGTCTTTCAGTTCCTCGGCAACCTTTAGCACATTGTAAATTCCTAAACGATTGTCGAGGTAGGCTGACTCGATGTAATCCTTAGTTTCATGAAAATTTATTTTATAGGTGAGTGTCGTTCCGCGGTCGATGGCCCGGCCAAATTTGTAGAATGCGTGATTCTCTTTATCAAATTCCAATTCGCATTCAATAGGGCCCTTGGAATCTTGCCCTACTAAGCGAGTTCCAGTTTCCGCGTCTGGGCTGCCAATAGAAAGAAGTTGATTAAAATATCGCACGGTAAACCCAACTGAATCCATGTGCGCAAAAATAACGGTGCGCGGATTTCCGAACTTTAAAATCAAACAATCCTGAAATTCTTCTCCCTGAATGATTTGTGGTTTATGCTTCCAGGTTGCCTTTTCTTTAGCGATATATTTTAACAAAAAATTTTTTACGGCAGCTTCTTCCCCGGAAGGTGCATGAATTGCACATAATTGCTTTAACAACGCAGTATCCAATTCCGCTTTCTTCTTTTGATTAGTCTTTTTTAAATTTTTCATTCGCGCTCTGTCTTTATGCAACTTTATCGTAAATTTTGGAGAGAAAAAAATAATTCATGAGTTTGATCAACTTGGGCGAAAAGCCATCCATTGCCAATCAGTTTCTGAACGAAATTAGAGATAAAAATAGTCAATTAGATCGGATGCGATTCCGAAGGAACCTGGAACGGATGGGTGAAATTATGGCGTATGAAATCTCAAAGACATTAGCGTATGAGGAGTGTACAGTCAATTCGCCATTGGCTTCACTTGCATCCAGAAAGCTAAAAGAACAACCTATATTATTAACTGTATTGAGAGCAGGCTTGCCCTACTTTCAAGGATTTTTAAATTATTTTGATCAGGTAGATGCCGGGTTTATTGGCGCGTATAGAAAAGAGGGTGCAGAAATTGAAATAAATCTGGAGTATCTGGCCACTCCGGAATTGGAAGGGCGAAATGTTATTTTAATTGATCCGATGTTGGCAACCGGCAAATCCTTTATTCGATCAATCCATGCTTTGATGAAGCGCGGCAAACCGGCACACATTCATTTGGCATCGTTGATTGCATCACCGGAAGGAATTGAATATATAAAAGCAGATCTTAAAATACCTTTTACAATTTGGACGTTTTCAGTAGATGAGAAATTAGATACTAGGTTTTACATTGTGCCTGGCCTTGGCGATGCTGGAGATTTAAGCTTTGGAAATAAAATTTGAAATGTAGGGTAGAGGCGTCAGATCGCTCCAAGCGGTTAGACTCCTGATTTGCACTTGAACTTAAAACTGAATTAAAAAGATATGTGGGAAGAGATTTTGAAGGCGCTTACGGTGTATTTGTGGAGCATGGTAAAATTTTTTTTTGGTCCTATTGGTGGCAAGGCAGCCGGACTGCACATCATTACCACCATGATTGTTACTGTGGCAGGGATGATGACGGTGGTGGTGGCGTTTACTTATTTTGGAGAGTTCATTAGAAAAAGAATTTGGGATCGTCTCTTTAGAAAGAGGGTATCGAATAAACCTCCTAAAGAGAAATCTAATTTTCTTAAGAAATATGGACTGGTAGGTGTTGTAGCGCTAACACCTATTCTTCTATCACCGCTTGGAGGCACGCTGATAGCAGTAAGTGTAAGCCCAAACCGTGAGAAGATAATTATTTATATGTTCATCAGCGCGTGTGTGTGGTCGGTTATTTTAACTTGTGCCGTTTACTTTGGGTACGATGCTGTGATGAATTTTATAAAAAGTATGCAGCCTGTTTAATTATGGAAGAGATCAATGGCTTTTACGATGATGAGGGCAACAAGGTGAATTTTAATCTTATTCGTAAACCTGCCTTATGTGTTGGTTGTAAGAAGAACAATAATCCCAATGAGGAGCTGTTGAGCAACATGACTCGATTTGATCAGCGAAATAAGCCTGAGTTTGTTTGCTATGCCTTTGAGGCAATGTTGTAGACAGACTAGTTTTCCCTTATGGTTTTTGAGTGCAAGAATTAAATCTCAACTCACAGTTTCATCGGGCATAATTTCAATATCCCTAATCAAAACTTTTTTGGCGATCGCTTGTCCGGTTTTTGTAGCCGCTAATCCACCGAGTGCAGTTTCTTTATAGCGTGTTTCCATGCTCGACCCAATTTCGCCCATCGCTTCAATAACTTCATCAACCGGAATAACGCTGCTCACATTGGCTAATGCAATTTGTGCCGAGCTATTTGCAATAGCGGCTGCACTGGCATTGCGCACTACGCAAGGAATCTCAACTAATCCGGCAACCGGATCGCATACTAATCCCAACATACATTGAACGGTAATAGCAACGCCATTAAAAATCTGATCAATATTTCCATCAAGACAATACACAATAGCGCCTGCGCCCATGGCTGCTGCAGTTCCGGTTTCGGCCTGGCAACCACCAACCGCTCCGGCAATACTTGCTTTCTGTTCCATAATTAAGGCAATGCCCGCTGCCAATAGCATAGCTTCCAGAATTTTTTTGTCAGCGATATGATGAATCTCTTGCAACGTGTATAATACTCCGGGCATAATACCAGATGCACCGGCAGTTGGCGCTGCAACAATACGACCCATGCATGAGTTTACTTCTTTGGCAGCAAGTGCGCGTGAAATCAGATTTTGAAATTCTTTTGAGAGCACCGTTACCGGATGGCGAAATACTTTCTTCGCTCCATTGTTAATCATACCCGAGCGTGAAGTCATGTCCTCTTCCAATCCCGCGTGCACGGCATCTTTCATTACTTCCCAGGCTTTACCAAGCCCCGTCCAGATTTGTTCCTCCGTTCTTCCTTTCTGTTCTATTTCATAATCCAACACGGCCTGTACAATAGAAACTTTTTTCTGAGCACAGTATTTCTTCCAACCCTCAAACGAATCAAATAAAAAGGCCATACTATTTTTTTTACGAAGTTCGGTTGCAAAACATTGCCTTTCAACCGTTTGAATAAATATTTTAAGAATGGTATGTCTTATTAGCTGATAATTGTGATAAAAGTATCCGAAACTCTCGCTTTGTATTAAGTGAATTAAGTAATTAGTGCATCTTTGAGTTATCTATAGAATAACACACGCTAACCATGATAAAATCAATTTGTATTTTCTTTTTCCTGGCGCTGACCAGCCAGGCTTTTTCTCAATCCGCTGATGAAGCCGCTATCAAACAAATCTTTGATCAGGCACTAAGTCACGGCAAGTCATACGACATGCTTTATGATCTAACCATTAATATTGGTGCGCGACTTTCGGGTTCTCCCGGAGCAGCAGCGGCAGTAGAGTGGAGCCGACATACCATGCAAGGTTTTGATTTTGATTCGGTATGGCTACAACCGGTTATGGTGCCCCATTGGATACGCGGCCAAAAAGAGATTGGACGTGTTCTTTCAAAAAAGATGGGAACGCTTCCCATCAATGTTTGCGCCTTAGGCGGAACTATTGGAACAGGCCCGATAGGAATTTCGGCTGGTGTAGTTGAAGTAAAAAACTTTGAAGAATTGAAATTACTTGGAACAAAAGGTGTGCAAGGCAAGATTGTTTTTTTTAATAGAGCTTTTGATGCAACTAAGATAAACACATTTGAAGCGTATGGCGGTGCTGTGAACCAGCGCGGTGCCGGTGCAACGGAAGCCGCCAAGTACGGAGCAGTAGCCGCACTCGTGCGATCGATGGGTTCTAACATAGAGGATTATCCGCACACTGGAGGAATGCATTATGCGACCACTGGAACAAAAATTCCTGCGTTGGCGGTAAGCACTAAACACGCAGAGTTGCTCAGTAAATTATTGAAGGATGATAAAGACGTGCAGGTTTATTTGGAGAATCATTCTGAAACGTTGGAGGATGCACCTTCTTTTAATGTGATTGGTGAAATTAAAGGTTCTGAATATCCGGATGAGATTATTGTTGTTGGCGGTCATTTAGATTCGTGGGATTTGGCGCAGGGTGCTCATGACGATGGAACAGGATGTGTGCAATCCATAGAAGTGCTGCGCTTGTTTAAAGAGATGGGATTCAAACCAAAGCGAACCATTCGTGCGGTTATGTTTATGAATGAAGAGAATGGACTGCGCGGTGGATTAAAGTATGCCGAGCTTGCTGCACAAAATAAAGAGAAGCATGTGGCTGCGATTGAATCGGATCGGGGTGGATTTACACCACGTGGTTTTACGATGAGTGCACCAAAAGCGGTAAGAGAGAAAATTAAAAGTTGGAAACCTTTATTAGAACCTTATGGACTTACCGATTTTGATCGGGAAGGTGGCGGAGCCGATGTTGGTCCTTTAGAAAAACAAGGAGTGCCAGTGATGGAATTTCTTCCGGACTCGCAACGCTATTTTGATTACCACCACACGCAGGAAGACACGATCGATAAAGTAAACAAACGCGAACTGGAATTAGGTGCAGCCTCCATGGCAGCGTTAGTTTATTTGATTGATAAGTATGGATTGAGGTGATTATTCATTGCTGTCAGGTCTTCCGACCTGACACATGATAATGGGCTTATTCAGCGTCAGGTTGAAAAATCTGACGACATTTAAAATGATGAATTTTTTTGGAGAGACAATTAAAGTAAAATGGGGTTAGGGGAGACTATGTAAGTAGGCATAGATGGCTTTCAACTCGTTATCGGTGTGAGTAAAATCTTTTACAGGCATAAATTTGCTCAAAATTTTTCCATCAGGGGTTTTGCCTGTATGAAATAATTCAACGAAGCCGGCCTCTGTCCACTTACCTAAGTTACCTGATGAGGTTATGTTTGGAATAGGAGGTTCTTCTGGTGAGTGAGCCGGAGCGCCTTGAAGATTATTGGCATGACAACCTTTACATGAAGTAGCTAAATACTCACCAGATTTTGCATCGCTTGTAAGTGCCACGGTTTCAGGATAGGTAGCATTGTGATCAATTCGTTCTGCGGGGAACATTGGAAGTTCATCCAGAAAAGTTAAAATTCTGCCGAGTAGTTTTAATTCATGTTTTGGATGTTCCTTATCCACCGGAGGTTGTGCTTTCAAGAAACAAATGAGTGCACCCAATTCTTGATTTGAAATGTGAGACACTTCGTGCGAAGGCATAAACCAAACCGTTTTATTTTCTCGATTTAAACCATGACGAATCGCGCGAATCCAATCCTGATCGCTGGTGTAATTAATCCCTCCTTTGCCAGATGTAAGATTGGATGTATAAAGAATTCCAAGCGGTGATTTTTCATCAGCGAAAGCATGTCCTTCTAAAGTAGCAAGGTGACAACCAATGCAGCCTCTTATTTCCGCAACGTGTTTGCCCAGTGCATACGATGCAGAATCAGTTGGTATGGAGAGTTGTTGAAGAGTCACTTCATATATTTTGTTTACTCGGCTTTCTGTATTGAAATAGGCAGTTGCATAAAATGCAATGATGATGATCAGCAATCCTGCAATGAGGATTCCAATCCATTTAAATACTTTCTTAATCATGAAGGTTAGTTTAGGGTTTTGGTTTGCTGGAAAGGATAGGTTGATACGAAATCAATTTACCTATACTTTAACTAAGATACTAACGTGCATCAACAATGCAAATCGGATTCAATTCAAACTGTCTTGGTGTCGTTCTCTGGTCAACTGGGATGGTAATTATTGCTGTCAGGTCTTCCGACCGGACACATGATTATAAACTTATTCAGCGTCAGCTTGAAAAACCAGACGACATTTAAAAAAACTTGACTACACGTTAAGCCTCAGCCTTTGCATATTCTTCCATCGGCAAACAACTGCACATTAAGTTGCGATCGCCATAGGCATTATCTACCCGGCTAACAGTTGGCCAAAATTTAGCCTCCTTTACAAAGGCTAACGGATACGCTGCCTTTTGTCTGCTGTAAGGCAGTGTCCATTCATCAGCGGTAATAACTGCGGCAGTATGCGGGGCATGCTTCAAAACATTTTCTTCTTTATCAGCCCTGCCTTCTTCTACTTCACGAATTTCATTTCTGATTTCAATCAACGCTTCGATAAAGCGATCCATTTCTTTTTTAGGTTCGCTTTCTGTTGGCTCAATCATTAAAGTTCCTGCAACCGGAAACGAAACGGTGGGCGCATGGAATCCATAATCCATTAATCGTTTGGCAATGTCTTCTACTTCAATTCCGGCTTTTTTAAAATCGCGGCAATCAACAATCATTTCGTGTGCACATCGGCCGTTGGTTCCTGTGTATAAGATTTTAAAATGTTTGCTAAGCTGATCTTTAATATAATTTGCATTGAGGATAGCCATCTTGGTTGCATTGGTTAATCCTTCGCTTCCCATCATGGCAATGTATGCGTAAGAAATGACTAAGATACTCGCACTTCCCCAGGGAGCAGAGGATATAGCGGTGATTGCTTTTTCGCCACCCGTTTTTACTACAGCATGACCCGGTAGAAACGGTTTTAGTTTATCATTCACACAGATAGGTCCCATGCCAGGGCCACCGCCACCGTGTGGAATACAAAATGTTTTATGAAGGTTTAAGTGGCATACATCGGCACCAATGTTTGCAGGTGAGGTTAACCCAACCTGAGCATTCATATTAGCACCATCCATATAAACCAATCCGCCACAGGCATGAATGGTTTCGCAGATTTCTACGATTGATTCTTCAAACACACCATGTGTAGAAGGATACGTAACCATCAAACACGATAGCTTGTCTTTGTATTGTTCAGCCTTAGCTTTTAAATCAGCGACATCAATTTTTCCTTCCGCATCAGATTTCACTACCACCACGTCCATGCCTGCCATTACTGCACTGGCAGGATTGGTGCCATGTGCTGATGCAGGGATTAAAGAAATATTTCTGTGCGGTTCGTTTCTGTTTTCGTGGTAGGCACGAATAACCATCAAGCCGGCATACTCGCCTTGTGCACCACTGTTTGGTTGCAACGATACGCCAGTAAAACCGGTTATTTCTTTTAACCAGTCTTCCAGGTTAGTGATCATCTCTTTATACCCGAGTGTTTGATCCGCAGGAGCGAAAGGATGTATTTGACCTAACTCGGGCCACGTTACCGGAATCATTTCGGCAGTGGCATTTAACTTCATGGTGCAAGAGCCCAGTGAAATCATAGAGTGAACCATCGAAAGATCTTTGTTCTCTAACCTTTTTATGTAGCGCAACATTTCATGTTCAGAATGATGCGTATTGAAAACGGGATGAGTTAAAAAAGAAGATGTTCTAATGAGAGAACTTGGCCACTTAATCTCTGCTTTGCTAGCTTTTATAGAAGAGGTAGCTCCAAGAACAGAAAGAATATTTTCAACGTCTTTCAAGCTTGTTGTTTCATCTAATGAAATTCCGATGTGATTGTTTTCAAAGTATCGGAAGTTGAGTTCTGCCTTTTCTGCTTTCTCACGAATAGCTTTTGAATCAGCAACGGCAACCTTAAGGGTATCGAAGTAATTCTTGTTTACTTGTTTTAAACCAAGAGCAACAATTTCTTTTTCAAGAATTTGAGCAAGCCCATGAATACGACCTGCAATTTTCTTTAAGCCATCCGGTCCATGATACACCGCATACATACTGGCCATTACTGAAAGCAACACTTGTGCAGTACAAATATTTGAAGTTGCTTTTTCTCTGCGAATGTGCTGCTCGCGGGTTTGCAACGCCATGCGATAGCCGGGGTTTCCCTTGGCATCAATTGAAATACCAATTATCCTTCCGGGAATTTGTCTTTTGAATTCTTCTTTGGTTGCAAAGAATGCGGCATGTGGTCCGCCAAAACCCATCGGCACACCAAAGCGTTGCGAACAACCAACCACTACATCAGCGCCCATTTCTCCGGGTGATTTCACAAGCACAAGGCTCATCAAGTCGGCACCAACAACTACAAAAAGTTCTTTTTCATGCGCGGTTTCGATCAACGCTGTGTAATCTTTGATCTCCCCATTGTTGTCTGGATTTTGAATGTAGACAGCAAAAAGATCAGGATTGGCAAGATCTAATTTTTCAATGCTTCCGATTTGTAATGTAACTCCAATCGGTGCCGATCTTGTTTTTAGCAAATCAATAACCTGCGGAAATGTATTCTCATCAACAAAAAAAGTATTAGCGTTTTTCTTATTTGCTTTGCGCGATGCATACAGTAAGTGCATGGCTTCCGCTGCTGCTGTTGCTTCATCTAATAAAGAAGCATTTGCAATCTCCATTCCCGTAAGGTCAATGATCACGGTTTGGTAGTTGATCAATGCTTCCATCCGACCCTGAGCAATCTCGGCCTGATACGGAGTGTAGGCCGTGTACCATCCCGGGTTCTCCAACACATTGCGAAGAATAACACCCGGTGTAATGCAATTGTAATAACCCGTTCCCAAATAAGATTTATAGATCTTGTTTTTTGAAATCATCTTTTTGAATGAATTCAAAAACTCATACTCAGATTGTGCAGCCGGAAGGTTCAGTGATTTCTTTAACCGGATGTTTGCCGGAATAGTTTGATCAATGACTTCATCAACTGAAGCAGCTTTTACTACTTTCAGCATTTCAGCAATTTGCTGAGCATCGGGTGCATTGTGCCGCGATTCAAATTTTTCTGAGTAGGTGGGATCGATCGAAGTCATGGTAGAAATTGTGATTGAGTGACAGGAATTGAATTAAAATACTATTGTAAGTCACTGGATACTGGTCGCTGGAAGCAAGCAACCAGAAACAAGTATCCAGCAGCTTATTTAGAACCGTTCGAACTGCGAGAAAAAGAAATTACCTTCAATGGCTGCATTGTCATCAGAATCCGAGCCGTGAATGGCGTTGGCATCAATAGACTTTGCAAACAAAGCACGCACTGTTCCGGGTGCAGCTTTCTTAGGATCGGTAGCACCAATTAATTTTCTAAAATCTTCAACGGCATTTTCTTTCTCTAAAATCATGGGCACAATGGTGCCGCTGCTCATATAGGCAACCAGTTCGCCATAGAAAGAACGCTCTTTATGAATCTCATAAAATTTTCCCGCCAACTCTGGAGTCAATTGCGCCTTTTTCATGGCTACGATGCGAAAGCCCGCCTCTTCAATCATTTTGGTGATTGCACCCGTGTTACCAGCGCTTGTTGCATCTGGCTTAATCATCGTAAAAGTTCTGTTTGTTGCCATTTTTATCTAAAATTTAAGTTGTTTCTAAATCCTTATTTCGGCCGCAAAATTAGGCTTTTAGTCCGTAGTGCATAGCCTCGCTTGTATTGTTTTTTGTCTTTATTGGCTTTCGTTGTTGCCCCATTATATTCCCACTATGCACTCCCAATTAAAATTGCCATTTTTGCCCCTTCGATGAAAAATTTTTCTGCCTTTAAGTCTTTAATCAGTCAGCCAAAGCGGGTAGTTATTGTTACTCACTTTAAGCCCGATGCCGATGCATTAGGCTCGTCACTGGGGCTGGCTCGTTTCTTAAAGAAGAAAAATCATCAGGTTACCGTGATCACACCAAGTGATTATCCTGATTTTCTTACCTGGATGCCCGATAACGAAACCGTTATTGCACTTTCAAAAGAAAATCCTAAGCCCGAGCAAAAAGCCATTGAATTAATTCAACAAGCAGAGATTATCTTTTGTTTGGATTTCTCAAGTTTGAGTCGCATTAATACCTTGGGTGACCCTGTTAAAAAGGCAACCGGCACCAAAGTTTTAATAGATCATCACCTTGAACCCGAAGCTTTCGCTGATTTTGAAAAATGGAATACAGCTTCCGCCTCAACGGCTGGCCTTATTTACGAACTGATTGATGAGTTAGGCGAAACGAATCTTATCGATAAAGAAATTGCTACTTGTCTGTATGCCGGATTGATGACCGACACAGGGGGATTCAGACATAACAATACCCGCCATCAGGAATTTTTGATTGCCTCGGAATTAGTAAGTAGGGGCGCAGATCCACATACGATTGCTCAAAATATATATGATACCAATTCGCTAGAGCGCTTGCGCCTTACGGGATTTGTACTGAGCCAGAAATTAACTGTGCTACCCGAATATCATACTGCTTATATGACGTTGAGTCAGGAAGAGTTAAAAAAGTATGGCTCTCAAACTGGAGATACAGAAGGGTTGGTGAATTATGGCCTCTCCATAAAAGGGATAAAGATGGCCGTGATGATGTATGATCGCAAAGAAGAAATAAAATTATCATTTCGTTCGCTGGGCAATTTTTCTGTAAATGAATTAGCTCGAAAACATTTTGAAGGCGGTGGTCATAGAAATGCTTCAGGCGGTTCATCCAAACTATCACTGGAAGACACGCTAAAGAAATTTCTTTCTATTCTTCCGGAATATCAAGATCAATTAAAAAAGTAACTTATCAATCCAATTTATAAAAAATGAAAAATTCAGTTTTGTTGTTCGTATTTGTAGCGATGCTATCAGTTGCCTGCTCTAATTCAAAAGAAACCCCATCAGGATTAAAATACAGCCTAGTAAAAAAAGGTGATGGCGTGTTGGCCAAAAAAGGTGAGATTTTAGTAATGAACTTTGTTCTTAAAGATGGCAAAGATTCTATTTTAAGTGAGAGCAAAAAAAATCCATTTCCCACCATGTTACAGCACCTGGATTCAGTGCCTAAAGGAGATGTAGTAACCGAGGTTATTCAATTACTTTCAAAAGGTGATAGTGCTACCTTTAAAGTTTCAGCAACAAAACTATTTCAAGGCGGACAATTTCCTCCCGGCATCGATTCAGCTAGTGTTTTTACTTTTTATGTAGGTATATCAGATATTATTACTGAAGAACGGGCGCGTGAAGTTCAAAATGAAATAGTGGCTAAGCAAACTGAAAAGGCCAAGTTGGAAGAAGACCTTCAATTGGCGAAAGACACAACCGCTATTGCTGATTTTCTGAAAGCAAAATCAATTGTAGCTCAAAAAACTGCTTCGGGAATTAGCTATGTAATTACAAAACCGGGTAAAGGCGAAACTGCTAAAACAGGACAATCGGTAAAAGTAAATTATGCCGGATATTTATTAGATGGCGCATGCTTTGATAGCAGTATAGAATCAATAGCAAAAGCAAACAATGTATTTAATGAGGCGCGCAAGCCTTACGCACCCTTAGATGTTACGTTAGGCTATCGCCAGGTAATACCAGGCTGGGAAGAAGCGTTAGGGTTAATGAACAAAGGCTCGAAGATGACAGTTTATATTCCTTCAACATTAGGTTACGGTGCACAGGGCAATGGCCCCAGAATACCCGGCAATTCAATTCTGATGTTTGAAATGGAAATGATGGACATAAAATAACCAGACTTTTAAAATCATTAGGGGTCAGACTGCTTTAAGCTATCTAGATACGAGCGGTCAGACCCCTTTGTTTGGGAAATATTTCTTGCAAAGAAAATATACTGATTATGAAAAAAAATTTTTTGTTGTTGATGTTGTGTGGGGTATTCTTTTTGGATGGCTGTAAGAAGGATGATCCAACCTGCACCAAAATGGTATCTGCCGCCAGGATAGCGTTAGTAGATCAGACACAACTAACAGAAGATTTTGGTAAAATTGATGAATACCTATCCTTTAAAGGTTTGGTTGCTCAACAAGAACCTAATGGAACTCGCTACATTATTACTAAACTAGGTACTGGTCCAGTTCCGCCTTGCCTGGAAAGCGTAATAACAATTAATTACAATTTGAAACTGTTGTACCCAAATGGTACCAGCAGTACCATTGAAGAATCTGCCGGCTCAATATTTAGACTATCAGGATTAATTTTAGGCTGGCAACTGGTGTTGCCTTCAATACCAACCGGCTCCATTGTTAAATTATATGTTCCATCTGGGTATGGGTATGGCCCAAATGTTTCTGGCAATGGTGGCAGCATATCAGCTAATTCCAATTTGTTATTTGAAATAGAACTGCTTGGTGTACAATGATTGCAACCATTTGCTTTGCCACAAACAACAAGCATAAACTAGAGGAGATCAATGCACTTTTAGGCAATGAATTTAAAGTTGTTGGTCTTGCAGAAATTGGTTGTCATGAAGAGTTAGCGGAAGATCAAGCAACACTAGAGGGAAACTCATTACAAAAAGCTGAGTATGTATTCAAGAATTATGGTGTTTCCTGTTTTGCCGATGACACTGGTCTTGAAGTTGAAGCTTTGAATGGTGAACCCGGAGTTTACTCGGCCCGCTATGCCGGCAGTCAGCGAAGTGCAGAGGATAATATGAATTTGTTGCTTGCTAATCTTCAAAACAAAGAGAATCACAACGCTCAATTTAGAACGGTTGTTACACTGATTACTTCACAAGGACAAAATCAATTTGAAGGAGTTTTGAGAGGAGCAATCAGTAAAGAGAAAAAAGGTACGGGTGGTTTTGGTTACGATCCTATTTTTCTTCCAGAAGGAAATTCAAAAACATTAGCTGAAATGACTATGACAGAAAAAAATTCGATGAGCCATCGGGCACGTGCTGTTGAAAAGTTGGTTTTTTTTCTAAAAGGAAAAAGCATTAAAACACACAGCGTATGAATAAGCCCATTGCCATTGGCATTACCGGTGGAAGCGGTTCGGGTAAAACCTATTTTCTTCAAGGCTTATCAACGGCATTTAAACCTGAGGAGATATGCCTGATCTCGCAGGATAATTACTACAAGCCGCGCGATCAACAACCCATTGATGAAAACGGGGTTAAGAATTTCGATTTACCTATTTCAATAGACAGAGACGCGTTTAAAAACGATTTATTAAAATTAAAATCGGGCCAACCGGTTAGCAAAACGGAATACGTTTTTAACAACCCGTTAGCTGAGAAGAAACAACTTGAATTTAAACCGGCACCGATTCTTGTGGTAGAGGGTTTGTTCGTTCAATACTTTGAAGAAATTTCAGCGGAGCTTGACTTAAGAATTTTTATTGAGGCCAAAGATCATGTGAAGTTGGGCAGGCGAATAAAACGCGATCAAGTTGAGCGCGGTTATGATATTGATGATGTTTTATATCGTTATCAATATCACGTAATGCCCGTTTACGAGCAACTGATTGAACCCCTGAAACACAATGCTGATCTCGTTATACCTAACAACAGCAAATTTGATCGGGCTTTGAATGTTTTAGTCGGATATCTTAAGTCGAGATTAAACGAGAAGTAAGATTTTAAGCAAAACCAGATAAGATTTAGCTTAAAAATAGGCATTTGCTTATTAGCTTCTATCCGTTACTTTTGTGGTCTTCAAAATCTAAAGAAGTGCATAAAAGGTCTATTTACAGAGGTTTTTTGATAGCTGCAGGCTTATTAGCTGCTGCGGTTATTATTTTATCGCACACCTATTCACTTCGCGTGGAGGCAGACAAGAAAGTAGCCACCGAGCAATCAACAGAGAAGTCGGATAGCAAAACAATTAGCGCGGCTCCTGCCGATGCTGTTACGCAAGGCAACCTTGTGCGTGTGAACGAACAAGTACCTGTAAGCGTGCTTGAAATTTTAGGTGAACCCCAGCAAGTTGAAAAATTCATTCCTCGTTCCGAGGCTATTCTTAGTAATCTTTTTAAGCTACTATTTCAAGTTATCATCGCGCCAAACGCGCCTTAATTTTTTTCTTTTTTCAATTTTGACTTAGGCATTTAATTTAAAAGCCTGTGCGTCATTTTCTCTAATTTAAAACCAATCAACTTTCTAAAAATAAATTTATGCGTAACAAAGGTGTAGTTGTCGTCTTAGGCATTATGATCACGTTGCTCTGTTTGTACTATTTGTCGTTTACATTCGTATCGAGAAATGTTGAACAGGATGCAGTTAAGTATGCTACCGATAAAAGCGGATCATTAAGTCTTTCTAAAAAACAAAATTACCTCGACTCAATCTGGAACCAACCTGTATATAATCTCTTTGGAGCGGAATATACATACAAGGAGGTTAAAGAAAACGAATTGAGCCTTGGCCTCGATTTGCAAGGTGGTATGCACGTAGTGCTTGAAATTTCTCCGGTTGATATTTTAAAAGGACTCAGCGGCAATAGCCAGGATCCTGCTTTCAACGCAGCCCTTCAAAAGGGGCGTGAAATGCAAAAGACTAGTTCCGATAATTTTATAAGTCTTTTTTATAAGGCATTTAAAGAGGCAAACCCCGATAAGTCTTTGGCTTCTCTTTTCACATCAGCAGCTAATAAGGATCGTGTTAAGTTGAGTGATGGAGATGATGTTGTTCTTAAATTTTTGAACACAGAAGTAGATGGCGCAATTGATCGATCATTTACGATTCTTAAAACCCGTATCGATCAGTTTGGAACATCACAACCTAACATTCAGCGTTTGCAGGATAAAGGAAGAATTCAAATTGAAATTCCGGGCGCAGATAATCCACAACGAGTGCGTAAACTCTTACAAGGGGTAGCAAGGTTGGAGTTCTGGGAAATTGTAGAAGTTAGTGATCCACAATTGCAGCAATCGCTTGCGGCAATTAATGACTTACTAGTAAAAGAACAGAACAATAAGAAAGCCCTTATTACTTTAAAAGACACAAAGAGTGAGTTAACCGTATCGGCTGAAACGGATACAACCAAGTCGGCTCTGGAAAAACAATTAAGCAATGTGCGTGATAGTTCTATTAGTTCGTTGGATTCCCTTCGCGCAGCAACCTCATCACCACTGTTTTCTTTGATGAATCAAAGCATTCCATTTCTATATCAGATAAAGGATACTTCTACGATTAACAACATTCTAAGAAGACCTGAAGTTAAGGCATTGTGGCCGAGAACGATTGGATATTTCTGGGATGTGAAATCTGATCCAAAGCAAACTCCAGGAGTTGATGATATTCAATTGAACTTTGTAAACCTTGGTCGTAATGGAAAACCATTGTTGACTGGCGAAATCATTAATGATGCCCGGTTAGATTATGATCAGTTTGCAAGGCCCGCAGTTAGCATGCAAATGAATGCCTCTGGTGCGCGTGCTTGGAAAAATATAACTGCTGCAGCTGCAGCAAAGCAACCACAAGGCAGAATTGCAATTGTGCTTGATAATTACGTTTATACAGCGCCAGTAGTTAATGGTGAAATTCCTAATGGTAATTCTCAAATCTCAGGAAGTTTTGAATTGGAGGAGGCAAAGGATTTAGCTAACGTATTGAAGGCGGGCTCATTGCCTGCACCAACAAGAATTGTTGAAGAAGCTATTGTAGGACCAAGTTTAGGTAAGGTCGCACAGAATCAAGGTTTCATTTCAATGGCCTGCGGTATAGGTATAGTTATACTTTTTATGGCAGCATACTATTCAAAAGGTGGTTGGGTTGCCAACATTGCGCTGGTATTTAATATTTTCTTTATCCTTGGAATTTTGGCACAGCTAAATGCAGCACTAACGTTACCAGGTATTGCAGGTATTGTGCTTACCATGGGTATGGCAGTGGATGCTAACGTGTTGATTTATGAAAGGATCAAAGAAGAGATGCGCATGGGGCGCAAACTACGCGATGCGATTAACCATGGCTATAGTCGGGCGTTCACAACCATCTTCGACTCGAACTTGACAACGTTTATCACAGGAGTTATGCTTTTCGTTTTAGGCCAAGGACCATTGAAAGGTTTTGCTATTGTATTGATGATTGGTATTGCAACCTCATTTTTCTCGGCCGTTTATATTTCTCGTGTAATTGTTGAGTGGATGGTGCGCAAAGGTGACGAGTCGAATGTTTCATTTGATAGCGCCATGGCCAAAATGGTGAAGAAGCGCAAGGAATACGACTTTATCGGTTTCCGCAAAAAGGCTTACTTGATTTCAGGAGCTATTATAGTAGTTGGTTTTATTTTAATTGGAGTGCAAGGTCTTAATCTTGGTGTAGATTTTAAAGGTGGACGTTCTTATGTGGTAAAATTCAATAAACCTGTTGTGCCTTCCGAAATGAAAGTTGCTTTAAGTTCAAGCTTTGAGAATTCAGGATTGGAGGTAAAAAGTTTCGATGGTGACAATATAATGAAAGTTACCACTTCGTATTTGGTTGATGATGAATCTGACGTTGCCGATGATAAAGTTAAGGCGGCTCTTATTCAAGGAGTCGAAAAGTTTAAGGGAATTCAATTCACCGAAAACGATGCCCAGTTAGACGATAGTCATTTTATTATTGCCTCGTCTTCAAAAGTAGGTGCCACTATTGCCGATGATATTAAGGGCTCAGCGTTCGAAGCAGCGTTAGCATCACTGATACTCATTTTTATCTATATTCTTGTTCGCTTTAAACGCTGGACATATAGTGCAGGCGCTATTGTAGCTACTGTGCACGATACACTTTTTGTGATAGCCGCATTTGGTATTGCCCGTGCCTTTGGAATCTCGTTTGAGATTGATCAGGTATTTGTAGCAGCCGTGCTTACTGTAATTGGATATTCGATAAATGATACGGTAATTATCTTTGACCGGATTAGAGAATATCTTGGTTTTGGGGCAAACCATAATCGGGCAAAAGTTTTCAATGATGCCATCAACAGCACTTTGAGCAGAACATTAATCACTTCAGGAACAACCTTAATTGTTGTATTCATCCTCCTTATTTTTGGTGGTGAGGTATTAAGAGGTTTCTCTTTTGCTTTGTTTATTGGAATTGTTATCGGTACGTTCTCTTCAATATTTATTGCTTCTCCGGTAGTATTGGATTTAGAACGTGAGCCTGATATGGATAAGAAAACTACGGCAAAGGCAGCCGCTTAAAATAAAGAGTATTCAAATCGCTTTAGAAAGCAGACCTAAATGGTCTGCTTTCTTTTTTATTCATGTTTTA
>Ga0209480_10000700_pt1 | contig 26536 bp, 23 predicted proteins | sample JI61114C2DNA_FD_187501 | JGI IMG/M metagenome (GOLD analysis project Ga0209480, IMG submission 187501) | Wastewater effluent complex algal communities from Wisconsin, to seasonally profile nutrient transformation and Carbon sequestration -... | ecosystem: Engineered > WWTP > Effluent > Algae... | reverse complement strand
GACAGGATGCCCGACAGCTTGTTGCCGATCGAGGTCGACAGGAACCACGCCCCCATCATCAGCGCGGTGAGCCGCGGCGGGCTGAGCTTCGACACCATCGACAGGCCCATCGGGCTCAGGCACAGCTCGCCGATCGTGATGACGAAGTAGGTGCCGACCAGCCACATCGCCGTGCCCTTGATCGTCCCGTTGTGGGTCGCGAAGGTCGCGGCGATCATCACCAGGGTCGACAGCGCCGTGATGAACATGCCGAGCGCGATCTTCCCCGGCGTCGAGGGCTCCTTGCGGCGGCGACGCAGCCACGCGAACACCCCGACCACCAGCGGCGTCAGCACGACCACGAAGAACGCGTTGACCGACTGGAACAGCTCGCTCGACACCAGCGGCAGGTTGTACTTGCCGCACTCCTTCTGCTGCTCGTCCGAGAGCTTGGGCACCATGCACTCGGGCGGCGGCGGCGGGAGGTGCTGCTCCTTCGGGAGGTTGTCGAAGTAGGGGTCGGGGCCCATGCGGGTCACGGGCTTGAGGTCGGCTCCGAGGATCACGTCGCCGTGGTCGTCGCGGACCTTGATCTCGCGCATGCCGGTGTTGACCTCCTGGACGAAGTCGACCGACTTCGCCGCGCTGGCGACGCTGGCCGGCAGCTCGCGCGAGGTGTAGTTCTCGGCCCAGGTCGTCAGCGCCGCGCCGTTCTGGTGGAAGATCGCCCAGAACGCGATGACCGCCGCGCACACCGACAGCAGCGCGCCGATGCGCTCCTTGTCCTCACCGAGCGAGCGCCGCCACAGCGACGCGTAGAACCACACCACCGGGATGCAGGCGAACAGGAACGCGTCGTTCGAGTGGGTGCCGAACAGCGTCCCCGGCTGCCCGAGCGCGTCCTTGAACAGCAGGCCGGGCACGAACCAGCCGAGCGCCGCGAACGCGAAGGCCGGCACGAACACCGAGGCGAGGATCTGCCCGACCGGCTGGTCGCCGGCCTGGGTCGGCTTGAGCACGTCCGCGTGGGCCGTGTGCCGCTGGCCGGCGATGAACCAGGCCACGCCGATGAACATGCCGATGCCGGCCGCCATGAACGCGTAGCCCCAGCCGTAGTTGATGCGCAGGTACGCGGCGACGAAGTTGCAGAAGAAGGCACCGATGTTGATGCCCATGTAGAAGATGCTGAAGCCCGCGTCCTTGTAGGGCTTGTACTGCTCGTCGTTGTAGAGGTTGCCGACCAGCGTCGAGATGTTCGGCTTGAAGAAGCCGTTGCCGACGATGATCAGCAGCAGCGACAGGAAGAAGTGCACGCCGTAGCCGGGGATCGCCAGGCCGCAGTAGCCGAGGCCCATCAGGATCCCGCCGAAGATGATCGAGCGGCGATAGCCCAGCATGCGGTCCGCCAGCAGCCCGCCGATGAACGGCGTCAGGTACACCAGCGCGATGTAGGTCCCGTAGAGGTCCTTCGACTGCGTCGGCGGCAGCGCCAGCCCGCTCCTGGCCGCCAGCACCGGATCCGCCCCCGCCTCCATGTAGAGCACGAAGATCCCGAGCATCAGGTAGAAGCCGAAGCGCTCCCACATCTCGGTGAAGAACAGGACAGGCAGACCCTTGGGATGGTTCTTGAACATCAACGCTCCTGCGCCAGCGGGCGGTCACACCTGAACAACCGGGCAGGCCCGGCGCAGATGCGTGCACACGATACGGCCGTTTTTGGCGCCAGGGAAGCCTCGACGCGCGACGCCGATTATTCGCCGCCGAGGCGGGCGTCGAGGGCCCGGATCCGGCTCAAGACGTCGACGTGTTCGGCCGACTTGGCCCAGCCCGGGACCAGCGTCGCCGCCCAGGATACACTGTCGCCCACATGCCTGCCCAGGGCCCAGACCCGCCCGAGGCGCTGATCCAGGCGCTCCACGATCGTTACCTGCTCGAGGTCGTCGAGGACCTCGGCCTGTGCCCCTTCGCCCGCCGCTGCCGTGAGCAGGGCCGGGTCGCGCGCCCGCTGTTCTATACCGCCGACGACGCCGGCGACGACCCCGCGAAGGATGCCGGGCTCCCGGCCCTGGCCGCCGCCCAGGTCGCGGCGCTCAGCGAGGCCCAGCCGACGCTCGAGGTCGTGCTCCTGACCTTCGTGCTCCCGCGCGCGGCCGGGCACCCCTGGCACGACGTCGACGCCTTCGAGCTGCTCGTGCGGGCGGTGCGGGACAGCTACGAGGCGCGCACGCCCCCCGGCCCGCGCTTCTACATGGTCGGCTTTCACCCCGGCTTGCGGGGTCCGGACTCGCGGCGGCCGCCGACGCCGGACGGCCTGGTGCCGCTGCTGCGACGCACGCCGGACCCGGTGATCCAATGCATCCGCGCGGACCTCCTCGACCACATCCGGCGGCAGGCGCAGGCCGCCGCGAACGCCCGCTTCATCGCCGAGATGACCCGCCTCGGCCCCGAGTACGCGGTGCTGGCCAGCCAGGCGATCCAGTCCGACCCCGAGCTCTCCGCCGACATCGCCCGCCACAACTTCCAGCAGGTCGGCGCCGGCCCGGGCCGCGCGACCCTCGAGCAGCGCATCCAGGCGATCCTGGCCGCACGCGCCGGCACCTGACCTCCCGGGCTGCCGCCAACCTGACCTTTCGGGCATATCAATCTGTCTCTTGAGACATTTTTACACCGCCCGGACCCGGTGACTTCCCAGACCGGCTCGCTCGCGCCGCTCGACTTCATGCTAGCCTCGCGGCGATGAGCGACAGCCCACGCTTCACGCGCCGCACCCTGTTTCGGGGGATCGGCTCGAGCACGCTGGTGGCCGGGTGCGCCGGCCAGCCCGCCCGCCCGCCGGTCCCCGTCGACGCCGAGCCCGCCGCCGCCCCGCCCCTCGACGGCGCGGCGATCGGCCCCGGCCCCGCGCCGCTGCGCTTCACCCTCAACGGCGCCCCCCAGACCGTCGAGGTCGCCCCGAGCGCGACCCTGCTCGAGCTCCTGCGCCACTCCCTGGACGCCACCGGCAGCAAGCTGGTCTGCGACCGCGGCGCCTGCGGGGCCTGCACGGTGCTGGTCGACGGCGTCCCGCGGCCGAGCTGCATGACGCTCGCCCACGACGTCGAGGACCGCAACGTCACCACGGTCGAGGGCCTGGCCGCGCAGGGCGAGCCCTCGCGCCTGCAGCGGGCCTTCGTCGAGCATGACGCGCTGCAGTGCGGCTACTGCACCTCCGGGATGTTGATGTCGTGCCAGGCGCTGCTCGATCGCCCGGGCCAGCGCATCGACGGCGACGCCGTCAAGCGGGCGATCTCCGGCAACCTGTGCCGCTGCGGCACCTACCCCAACATCGTCGCCGCGGTCCTGTCCGTGGCCGGCGAACCGCAAGCACCGCGAGGCGCCTGACATGGCCGACACGACGAGGGTCAAGCTCAGGGTCGGCTTCGCCGATCAGCTCCGCGACATCGAGTTCGAGCTGCCTGCCGGCGAGCCGCGCCCATGGGACGCGACCAGCAAGCTCGAGATCGTCGGCAAACCAGCGCCGCGCATCGACGGCCCGGCCAGGGTCACCGGCGCCGCCCGCTACACCCACGACATCCGCCTCCCGGGCCTGCTGTACGCCGCGGTGCTGCGCAGCCCGCACCCCTGCGCGACCCTCGGCGCGCTCGACCTCGGCCCCGCGCGCAACGCCCCCGGCGTGGTCGCCGTGCTCGCGCTGGCGAAGGCCGGCGAGCGCCTGCTGTTCGCCGGTCAGGACGTCGCCGCCGTGGCCGCCCGCACCCCGCAGCAGGCCCGCGCGGCCCTGCGCCAGATCTCCGCCACCTTCGCGCCCGAGCCCTTCGTCGTCGACACCCGCACGGCCATGGAGGCAGACGCGCCGATCGTGCACCGCGGCAAGGTCGAGGAGCGCAGCACCGAAGGCGACGAGCCCGGCGTCGCCGGCGGCGCGACCCAGAAGGGCAACGTCCGCATGTCGCCCTCGCAGAAGAAGGGCGACGTCGACCGTGGCCTGCGCCAGGCCAGGGTCACCCACGAGGCCACCTACTCGACCCAGGTCCACACCCACAGCGCGCTCGAGACCCACAGCCTCGTGCTCCGCTGGGACAGCCCGACGACGATGACCGCCTGGTGCTCGACCCAGGGCATCTTCTCGGTCCGCGACGAGCTCGCCGAGATCTTCGAGCTCAAGCCCCAGGACGTCCGCGTCATCACCGACTTCATGGGCGGCGGCTTCGGGGCCAAGTTCGGCGCCTCCGCCCCCGGCTCGCGCCTGGGCTTCATCGCCGGCGAGCTCGCGCGCCAGGCCAAAGCCCCCGTCGCACTCCTGCTCGACCGCCGCGAGGAGCAGCTGTGCACCGGCAACCGCCCCGACTCCCTGCAGCAGGTCACCCTCGGCGCGACCGCCGACGGCACCCTCACCGCCATCAAGGTGCTCGCCCACGGCAGCGCCGGCATCGGCACCGGCGCCGGCGTCGGCCGCAACGCCTTCGGCATCTACTCGCGCTGCCCCAACATCCGCGTCGCCAGCCACGACGTCTTCACCCACGCCGGCCCCGCCACCGCCTTCCGCGCCCCCGGCCACCCGCAGGGCGCCTTCGCCATCGAGCTCGCCCTCGACGAGCTCGCCGCCAAGCTCGGCAAGGACCCGCTCGACCTGCGCATCGCCCACAACGAGCACCCCGTGCGCCGCCATCAGTTCGAGCTCGGCCGCCAGCGCTTCCGCTGGGACGAGCGCCGCAAGCAGGCCGTCGACCAGCGCCAACGCAACACCCGGATGCGCCGCGGCGTCGGCGTGGCCGCGTCGATCTGGGGCGACTTCGGGCGCGGCAAGGCCGTCGTCGCCACCGTCAGCGTCGGCCGCGACGGCAGCGTCGAGGTCCGCAACGGCCTGCAGGACATCGGCGGCGGCATCACCACCGTCATGGCCCAGGTCGTCGCCGAGGTCCTGCATCGCCCGCTCGCCGCGGTCCGCGTGCGCATCGGCGACAGCGAGCTCGGCCCCGGCGTCGGCAGCGGCGGCAGCACGACCACCGCCTCCGTCACCCCGGCCGTGCGCGCCGCGGCGGAGGCCGTCAAGCGCCAGCTCGATGCACTGGCGAGCAAACACTTCGGCGGCAAACCAATGCGCTGGGACAACCACGGCGTGCACCGCGTCGGCGTCACCAAGGGGTCGCTCGCCTTCGCCGAGCTGTGCAAGCACATCGACGGCGAGGCGATCGTCGCCACCGGCACGCGGCCCGAGACCTACGGCGCCTACCCGATGAAGTTCATGGGCGGCAACAGCTACCAGATCGCCGGCGTGCAGTTCATCGAGGTCGAGGTCGACACCTGGACCGGCCTGGTCCGCGCGACCGAGGTCCTCGCCCTGCACGACTGCGGCCGCGTGATGAACGAGCTCAGCTGCCGCTCGCAGGTCCAGGGCGGCATCATCCTCGGAACCAGCTACGCGCTGATGGAGCAGCGCGTCATGGACACCAGGCGCGGCGTGATGTTGAACCCCAACCTCGAGAGCTACAAGATCGCCGGCGCCCTCGACGTGCCGAACATCGAGGTCGTCTTCACCGAGGTCCACACCGGCGCCAACAACACCGGCGCGATCGGCATCGGCGAGCCCGCCACGATCCCCACCGCCGCCGCGATCGCCTGCGCCCTCTTCAACGCGATCGGCGCCCCCGTCCGCGACCTGCCCCTCACCCCTGACCGCGTCCTCGCCGCCCTCGGCATGATCCCCGCACGCGGCGACTGAGCCCGACTGACCTGGCCTTTGGGACACCTATGCAAGCCTTCGCCCTGATCCGCCCCCACACCCTCGCCGCCGCCCGGCAGCGCGTGCTGGCCCAGCCCGAGGCGCGGCTGCTCCGCGCCGGCGGCGTCGACCTGCTCGACCGCATGAAGGAGGGCCTCGAGTCCCCCGACGAGCTCGTCGAGCTCGCCAGCCTGCAGGGCGAGCTCGGCCAGCAGCTGCGGGCCCTGCGACCCGCGGACTCCGGCTTCGAGCTCGGCGCCCTCGTCACCCTCGCCCAGCTCGCCGAGCATGAGGCCCTCGACGCCGGCGGCTACGCGGCCCTGCGTCAGGCCGCGGGCTCGGCGGCCACGCCCGGCATCCGCAACCTCGCGACCCTTGGCGGCAACCTGCTGCAGCGCCCGCGCTGCTGGTACTTTCGCAGCGCCGAGCTGCACTGCTTAAAAAAGGGCGGCAGCGCCTGCCTGGCGATCACGGGCGAGAACAAGCACCACGCGATCCTCGGCGGCGGCCCGAGCTTCATCGTCCACCCGTCGACGCTGGCCTGCGCCCTGCTCGCGCTCGACGCCCGCGTCGAGATCTCCGGCGAGACGACCCGGACGATCCCGATCGCCGAGCTGTTCGTGGGCCCGAAGACCGACCCGAAGCGCGAGCACAGCCTCGCTCCCGGCGAGCTGCTCGTGCGCGTCCTGCTGCCCGCCACATCATCCCGATCGGCATACGCCGTCGCCAAGGAGAAGCAGTCGCACGACTGGCCGCTCGCCGAGGTCGCCGTCAGCCTGTCTCTCGAGGCAGGTGTCATCAACGCTGCGCGGGTCGTGCTCGGCCACGTCGCCCCGGTCCCGTGGCGCAGCCCCGAGGCCGAGGCCGCGCTCGTCGGCCACAAGCCCGACGCCGCGCTGTTCGCCCGGGCCGCCGCCGCCGCGCTCGCCCCAGCGCGCCCGCTCAAGCACAACGCCTACAAGATCCCGCTCGCCCAGGGCCTCCTGCGCGAGGCCCTCCACCGCGCCGCCGACCTCCCGCTCCCGGAGTGACCGACCATGCCGACCTTCCTCCGCGTCGTCGACACCACGCAGCCCGTCTGCAAGCACCTGCGCACCAAGGCCCTGCACGTCTACGGCCGCGACACCTCGGACGCCTTCAGCACCTCACGCTCGAGCCACTACCACTGCCTGCGCACGCAGTTCATCACCGGCCCCGACGGCGGCCTGTCGGTGCCCGAGTCGTGCAAGCCGGGCCGCGCCTGCTTCGAGCCCCGCTGACGGCCCGCACGCGCACGCGGGCGCTCGTTCGAGCGCGCCCGCCCGCTCGTTCGAGCGGGCCCGCCCGCGCCCGCGCCCGCTCGAGCACGCCTGCCCGCGCCCGCTCGTTCGAACGGGCCCGCCCGCTCGTTCGAGCGCCCGCGCCCGCGCCCGCCGCTGGACCACCTCGCGCCGACGATCTGTCATCCTGCCCGGGTCCACCGCGCCCGCGCTGCCACTCTGGCACGCCTCACGCGCGCCCTCGCGGCCAAGTCCGCGGAATCTGAGGCGGCCTCCATCTTGCCTTGGGCACCCCGGAGATCCCAATGACCACCCTGCAACCACCGTCATCCAGCCGCCCCCTGTCCGCCCACAACGTCGTGCTCGGCGTCGCCATCGGCCTGGCGATCCTGTGCGCCGCGATCACCCTCGTCGTCGTGCTCGAGCGGCAGCGCAGCGAGCCCGAGCTCGGCGGCGCGGTCGCCAGGCTCGACGAGGCCCGCGAGGAGCTGCGCAGCAGCGCCAAGGACCTGCGCGAGGCCACCGCCGCCCTGCAAGCGGCGACCCGCGCCCCGACCACGATCAACGTCATGAGCCCGCCCCCGTCCGCCAGCACCTCGGACACGTTGCGCGCGCTTGAGACCCTGAGCTCATCGTTGATCAACACGAGCGCCGAGCCGGCGCCCGCGCTGCCCTCTCTGTACTGCCCCGAGCCCGAGCGCTGCAGCATCCCCCGCGCCGTCATCGACGAGATGCTCGCTAACCCCGCGGACTTCGCCAAACAGGCCCGCATCATCCCCTCGCTCCGCGACGGCGTGGCCCGGGGCTTCAAGCTCTACGGCATCCGTCCCGACTCGCTGCCCAAAAATCTCGGCTTCAAGAACGGCGACATGGTGACGAGCGTCAACGGTCTGCCGCTCACCGGCATGGACCAGGCCATGACCGCCTACACGCAGCTCCGTCGCGTCGACAAGTTCGTCCTCGAGCTCGAGCGCAAGGGCGAGCTGCTCCGCAAGGAGATCACGATCAACTGATGCCCCATCGGGCTATCATCGCTCGATGTCGATGCCCTCGTGGTGGCCCGCCCTCGGACTCGCGCTGTGGACCGCGGTGCTCGCGACCCTGCGCCTGCGCGGGCCCCTCGACGAGTACGCCCTCGCCCAATTGCTGATGACCTTCGGCCCGCTGGTCACCGTCCCGCTCGGCCTCTCGCTGACACCTGCCCGCTCCGACGCCGCCGAGTCCCGACGTCTGCGCTGGCTGTTCCCGCCGCTCGCGCTCGGCGCCCTCGGCCTCGCCGCCGTCGCCCTGCTCGACCCCGGGCCCGCGCTGCGCATCGGCCTCAGCGCGCCCTACCTGTTGTTCGCCGCGCTGGCCGCCCTGCACGCGCTGCTGCGCCTGATCGAGCGCCGCAGCCTCGCGCTCCCGGAGCTGGCGATCGACGTCGCGATCGGCTGCCTCGCGGTCGCCGGCATGTGGCTGCTGGTCGCCAACGCCGGCCTCGTGCTCGGCGGCTTCGGCGGCCTGTGGGCGATGCTCACCGCCGCGCACTTTCACTTCGCCGGCTTCGGCGCGCTGCTCTACCTCGGCCTGCTCGGACGGGCCCGCGCCGCCGCCGGGCGCCCGGCCTGGCCCTACGCCCCGCTCGCCTGCGGTCTGCTACTCGCCCTGCCGCTGCTCGCCCTCGGCATCGCCGCCAGCCGCGTCGCCGAGCTGATCGGCGTCAGCCTCTACGTCGCGCTCCTGCCCTGGCTCGCCCTGTTGACCATGCACGCCGCCCTCCGCCTCCGCGCGCCGCTCGCCGCCCGCGCCCGCCTGCTGCTCTCGGCCGCCTGTCTGCTGCTCTCGACCACACTCGCCGGACTCTACGGCTATCGCGGACATGTCCCCTGGGACATATCGATCCAGACCATGTTGTACCTGCACGCCAGCGTCAACGCGCTCGGCTTCGTCGGCCTCGGCCTGTGGGGCTGGCAGGGCCTGATGCGGGCCGCGGCGCAGCGGCAGACCCGCTGACATCCGCCTCGCACCGCTGCGTCAGCACCTCGATGTGCTCGAGCAGGAAGTCGCGGAACGCCCGCGCCTTCGCCGGCAACACCCGCGCCGCCGGATGAACCAGGAACATGTTGCCGGTCCCCACCGTGTAGCCCGGTAACACCCGCACCAGCCGCCCCGACCGCAGCTCCGGCCCCGCGTAGATGTCCGGCAACATCGCCACGTGCCCGTCCGCCAGCGCCGCCGCGCGCAGGAAGCCGAAGCCGTTGGCGCTGATGGCCGCGCGCACCGATAGCTCCTCGCTCGCGCCGTCCGCGGCGTGCAGCGGCAGCTTGCCGCGGCCCTGCGTCGCCCGCAGCAGCGCGAGGTCGTGGCCCTGCAGCTCGGCCGGCGTGCGCGGGGTCCCCCGCCGCTTCAGGTACGCCGGGCTCGCGACCAGCCAGAACTCGAGGCTCGCCAGCTTGCGCCCGACCAGCGACGAGTCGGGCAGCGCGGCCGCGCCGCGCAGCGCGAGGTCGATGCCCTCGGCCACCAGGTCGAGGGTGCGGTCGGTGAGCAGCACCTCGACGGTGACCTCGGGGTACTTGCGGGTGAACGCGGTGACCAGCGGGGCCAGCGGGCCGGCGCCGACGTCATAGGGCGCCGTCAGGCGCAGGTGCCCGCGCGGGGTCTCGCGGCCGTCGCGGGCGGCGAGGGTCGCCTCCTCGAGGGCGGCGAGGGCCCGCGAGGCGCGCTCGTGGAACATGCTCCCGGCCTCGGTCAGGGCCAGGCTGCGGGTGGTTCGGTGGACCAGCTGGACCCCGAGCTTGGCCTCGAGGCGGGCGACGCGGCGGCTCATCGTCGACTTCGGCAGCCCGAGTCGCTCGCCGGCGGCCGTGAACGAGCCGGTCTCTGCCACGCGCAGGAACGCGACGATCTCCTCGATGTCCGGGGCCTCGGATTGTTCCGCTGCGCGCAACATAGCATCGCTCTATCACAGTCTTCTCCGGACCGCCGCAACGATGCACGCTCGACGTCCATGACTCGCATCGCCCCCACCGTCGCGCGCATCCTGCTCGGCCTCGTCTTCCTCGTCTTCGGCCTCAACTACTTCTTCCCGTTCCTGCCGACCCCGCCGATGGAAGGACCGGCCGCAGCCTTCGCGGGGGCGCTGTTCGCCACCGGCTACATGTTCCCGCTGATCAAGGGCGTCGAGGTCCTCGCCGGCGCGCTGCTGCTGGCGGGCCGCTTCGTCCCGCTCGCGCTGCTGCTGCTCGCGCCGATCGTCGTCAACATCGCCGCCTTCCACGTCTTCCTCACCCCCGGCGAGGTCGGCATGTCCGCCGTGTTCGTCGCGCTCCTGGCCTTCCTCGGCTACGCCTACCGCGGCAGCTTCCGCGGCGCGCTCGACCCCAACGCCCGCCCCGGCGCCTGAGGTCGCTAGCGCTTCAATCGCGTCGGGTCGACGACGCGATCGCGGTCTGGCCGGCCCAGTAGAGCAGCATCAGCGGGACCTTGAGGCCCGCCTCCGGGTCGACGAAGCGCGACCACGCGACCATCATATCGCTGAGCGCGAACATCCACGCGCCGATCGTCGCCAGCCACGGGCGCAGCCCGCCGGTCCCGTCCGCCCCGATCTGCGCCCCCGCGCGCCACAGCATCACGCTGATCACCGCCACGTACACGAACACCGGCTCGCGCATCGCCCCGAGGTGCGGACCGAGCACGTGGAGCCCGAGCCCCGTAAACACCAGCACCGGCATCAGCCGCCGCAGCTGCAACCGGCTCGTGCGCCCGACGAAGGCGATGATGTACATGACGTGCGCGAGCAAGAACGCGACCAGCCCGGGCAAGAACAGCGCCGGTGAGGCCTCGAGCAGCAGGTCCCCGACCGCCGAGAGCAGCAGACCGCCGGCGACCAGCGCGGCGTCGCGGTTGCGCACCGGCAGCAGGAACGCCAGCAGGCACAGCACCGGCGCCGGCTTCATCAGCAGCGCGAGCGCGTCCCAGCCGAGGAAGTGCGCGATGAAGTAGGTCGCTGCGGCCGCGAGACCGAGACGCAGGGGGGTCGAGCCACGGGGCTGCATCGCTAGAATCTACGCCAGGCCGGCGCGGCCCGCGAGCCCCAAGGGCAGCCCGCACGAGCCCCTGCGCGGACGATCCCGGCCCCGCCCGCGCCCTTAGATCCTCTCGGACCCGTCCGCGACCTCGCGGGTGAAGGGCAGCAGCTGCTCGCGAAAGCTGTCGGTCCACGGCAAGGGCCGCTTGGTCTCCGCGTCGACGCGCACGACCACCCGCTCGCCGGTCGCGAAGTCGACGTCCTCATCGAGAGGCATCACGCGCAGGCCGAAGGTGAGCGAGCTGCGGCCGAGGCGGTCGACCCACACGCGCACGCGCACCTCGCCGGTGCCGACCACCGGGCGCTTGTACTCGAGGTGGTTGGCGCGGACGAGGTGGTACTGGTCCGGGTTGGTGTTGAAGTCGAGCACGCCGGCCCAGCCGAGGCGCCGCCAGAACGAGCCGATCGCGTGCTCGAAGAGGAGCAAGTAGCGAGCGTTGTGCAGGATGTGAAACGCGTCGAGATCGTCGAAGTAGACGCCGTGGAGGGTCTCGTGGAAGCGCATCGAGCCTGCTCTACCGCGGATCCGCCGCGGCGACCACCGCGCCGACCGGCGACGGACGCGGCCATGCTCACAGTGAGCGCCCGCCGCCGCCCGGCTGCGCTATCGTGGTCCGCCCAGACCATGGACGCCGAAACCACATTTGCCCGCGCCCGCTTCGCCGAGCTGGCCGCAGCCCCCGACGCCGCCCTCGACCTCGGAGAGGCCGCGCTGCTGATCGGCGGCGAGGAGGACCCGCCCTTCGACCTCGACGTCGCGCTCGAGCAGCTCGACGACCTCGCCGACGACGTCGCCCCGCGCCTGCGCGGCTTCACCAGCCCGCGTGAGCGCCTCGATCTGCTGCTCGCCTACCTGGTGCGTGAGCTCGGCTTTCACGGCAACAGCAGCGACTACGACGACCCGCGCAACAGCTGCCTGCACACCGTCCTGCGCCGCCGCGTCGGCCTGCCGATCACCCTGAGCGTGCTGCTGATCGAGCTCGGTCGCCGCGTCGGCCTGCCGATCGTCGGCGTCGGCCTGCCCGCGCACTTCCTCGCCGCCGCGACCGACTTGCCCGGCGTCTACATCGACATGTTCCACGGCGGTCGACTGCTCAGCGAGTTCGAGTGCCGCACGCTGCTGCGCACCAAGACCCAGGGCGCCGTCGAATTCGAGCGCGAGATGCTACGCCCGATCTCGACCCGGCAGATCCTCCTGCGCATGCTGCAGAACCTGAAGCAGCTGTACTCCCGCCGCGGCAAGCTCGACCGGGCCCTCGCGGCCTCCGACCGCATCCTGCTGCTCGCGCCCGCCGCCGCCGAGGAGCACCGCGACCGCGGCCTCCTGCAGATCCAGCGGCGGGCCTTCCGCGCCGCCGTCGAGGACCTCAACCGCTACCTCAGCCTCGCGCCGATGGCCGACGACCGCCACGTGATCGCGGCCCGCGTCAGCGAGGCCCGCACGCGCGCCCGCCAGGCCAACTGAGCGGGCCGGGGGCCGCACGCGCTCAAATGTCGATGGCGATCTTCAGCAGCTGCGGGATGAAGTGTGGGCGCACGGTGATGAGACTGGGATGGTCGCCGTACGCCCGGTACTGGACGTCGGTCCCATCCGGGCTGAGCGTCTCGCCGTCGACGTCATCGGGGTCGAACTCGTAGACCCGCGCCGGCGCCGGCGCCCGCTCGCTCGCGCTGGCGCTGGCGGTCTTCTGGGCGGCAGGCGCGGCCGAGGCCGCGACGGGGACGAGCGCGAGGCTCAGGGCGAGGATGAGACGCATGGTCATGGCAGATCTCCGATCGCGACCCGCAGCAGCGGGCGCCGGACAGCAGGTATCGAGGGCATCGCGGACGTCGCGAGCATCGCGGTCGTCGCGGGCGTCGCGGGGATCTCCACGCCGCCTCGCCAGCAACGACGAGCACCGCCGCCGCGGTCTACGACCCCGCACAATTTTGCCGATATGCCGCGAGCCCGCGGTATATCGGGCCATGCGCGCGTCCCTCCCCGTGCTGGTCCTCGCCGGCTGCGCCACGCTGGTCGGCTGCGCCGAGAAGCTGCCGCACGCCCACGTCCTCCCCATCGTCGAGGCCGAGCGCGCCTTCGACCGCAGCTCGCTCGCGCAGGGCACCAAGGCCGCGTTCCTGACCCACCTCGCCGCCGACGCGGTCGTCTTCGATCCGGAGCCGACCCCCGGCCGGCCCCACTACGCCGCCCAGCCCGACGCCGGCCCGCGACTGACCTGGCAGCCCAGCTACGCCGAGGTCTCCCGCAGCGGCGAGTTCGGCTACACCACGGGCCCCTATCGCCTGACCCGCCCCGACGGCAAGGCCCGCTTCGGCCACTACGTCTCGGTGTGGCAGAAGCAGGGCAAGCGCTGGCTGGTCGTCGCCGACGCCGGCGTCGCTCACCTGCCGCCCCTGCAGGTCACCGAGCCGCTCACCTATGCGCCCGCGCCGGCCTCCACGCCCGCGCCGGCGATCGACTTCACCGCCGAGCTGCGCCGCCTGATGGCCGCCGACGACGCGCTGATCTCCGCGTGGTCCGGCCCCGGCAGCCAGGCCCTGCTCGCCCACGCCACCGATGACATCCGCTACTTCCTGCCCGACACCCTCCCGCTCGCCGGCCGCGGCGCGGTCCAGGCCGCCCTCGCCGTCAGCCGCGAGGAGATGACCTTCACGCCGACCGGCGCCGGCCTCGCCAGCTCCGGCGAGCTCGGCTACACGCACGGCCGTGCGACCCGCAAGTCGGGCCCCGAGGCCCCCGTGCTCCGCGGCGGCTACCTCCGGGTCTGGCGGCGCTCCGCGGCCGGCGTGTGGCAGGTCGCGCTCGAGCTGTACACGATGCCGTCGCGCGAATGAGATGTCCCTCGGGACATGTTCACGCCGCGCGAATGACCTGTCCTTATGGACATATTCAAGCCGCCGCGCGCTGGCTTCGGCGCTCGCGCAGGCGCATGCGCACGCCGGTGGCCGGCCCGATCACGACGTTGCGCCGGGCCGGCTTGACCGCGTCGGGCTCGGCGAGCTCGAGGTGGGCGTGGCGCAGGAAGGTCGCCAGCACGATCTTCAGCTCGTAGGTCGCGAAGGCCGCGCCGATGCAGCGGCGATGGCCGCCGCCGAAGGGGAAGAACTCGAAGGGGGTGAAGCGGCGCTCGAGGAAGCGCTCCGGGCGGAACAGGTCGGGCTCGGGGTACAGCGCCTCGCGGCGATGCACGAGGGCGGTCGCCACGTCGACGCCGAGCGGCGGCGCGACCCGGTAGCCGCCGAGCTCGAGCGGCCGGGCCAGCATGCGCGGGACGTCCGGCACGATCGGGTGCAGGCGCAGCGTCTCGTTGCACACCGCGTCGAGGTAGGGCAGCCGGGCGATGACCTCCGGGTCGGGCGAATCGCCGAGCGCGTCGACCTCGGCGCGCAGCCGATCGAGCGCCCCCGGGTGGCGATGCAACCAGTAGTTGGCCCACGCCAGGGCGATGCCGGTGGTCTCGTGGCCGGCGAACAGCAGCGTCAGCAGCTCGTCGCGCAGCTCCTCCTGGCGCAGGCCCTGGCCGTCCTCATCGCGGGCCGCGAGCAGCAGCGAGAGGATATCCTCGCGGGCCTCCTCGGGGCGAGCGCGGCGGTCCGCGATCTCGCCGTAGATCAGCGCCTCGACGCGCTGCAGGGCCCGGGCGTAGCGGTTGTAGGGGCTGAGCCCGCCCCAGGGCCGGCGCAGCCACGGGAAGAACACCAGGCTCGGCACGGTCGCCGCGACCAGCTCGATGATCGCGGCGCGGAGGGCCTCGATGTGCGCCGCGTCCTCCACGCCGAAGACCGCGCGCACGATCACCTCGAGCGAGATCCACTGCGTCGATCCCTGCATGACGAAGGGCTGGCCCACCGACCAGGTCGTCATCGCCGCCAGCGCGGCCCGCCGGATGGTCTCGCCGTAGGCGCGCATGCGGGCCCCGTGAAACGGCGGGACCAGCAGCTTGCGCTCACGCCGGTGCCGCGCGCCCTGCAGCAGGAGCACCGAGTTGGGCCCGACCAGCGGCTCGATCGAGCGGGCCCCGAAGGGCGCGAAGGTCTCGGGGTCGGCGCTGAAGACCTGCTGGACGTGGGCCGGGTCCCCGATGACCACGAGCGTCCCGTTCAAGGTCGGCACCGTGATGAGATCGCCGTACTCGCGCTGCATGGCGCACAGGAAGCCGTACGGGTCGCGCGCATACCGGGCCGTCTGGAACAGGGCGATCTTCGGGCCGGGCGGGAGCTCGTTCGATGCGCTGGGCATGCGGCGTGATGGTGCCACGCCCCCCGTGCGCAGGCACCCGCTCAATCGGTCGGGACCCCCAGCGGCCTGCCGCAGAGTCAGCTCTCGAGCTCCTCGCGCCGCGCGCAGTAGTGCACCCGCTCACTCGAGCGAGAACGCGGCCGCGAAGGCCGCGACGACCTCGTAGGTCCGCGCCGAGTGCGAGGAGCCGTCGGCGTAGCTGGAATTGACGGTGAGCGCGAGGTAGTGGCCAAATGGCAGCTTGAAGACCGACGCGCGGTAGACGTTGTCCGTGCCGCGGATCGGCTGCGCGCCGTGCTTGCGGAGCAGGCTCGTCACGCCGGTCGCGTCGAGCACGGGATCGCCGAACGGCAGCGACGGCTGGCTCTGGGCGTACCATCCCATCCCGCTCCCCCCCTCCAGGATCGTGCGATGCTCCCGCGCGATCAGCCCGCCGTGATACGCGTGGAGCAGCGCGCCGAGATCCTCCGTCGAGCCGTAATAGCCGCCGGTGGTCGAGCAATAGCCCGGGTTGGCCGTGAACGAGTTGTAGGTCGAGCCCGCGCCGTCGTCCTCGTCGCGATAAGCCCAGGCGACGCGGACTCGCCAGTCCGCGCCGAAGGTCGTCGGATCGCAGTCGGTCGCCGGCATCGCGCCAGGGACCGCCGCGAACATGAACGACTCGAGGTGCTCGCGCGTGCGCTCCGCGGCCGCGCGCAGGTAAGCGTCGTCGAACCCGGCGTCGCAATCCTCGGCGTGGTCGCGCTCGACGGCCCGCATCCCGTCCGGGTCGAGCAGCGCGCCGATGATCACGAAGAGCAGGCGATAATTGATGTTCGCGTATCGCCGGGGGTTTTCGGCGAGGTCGGCGACCGCGCTGTCGTGCTCGAGGCTCTCGATGATGTTGTCGACCCCGCGGTCGCGCTCGGCCCCGACGAGGCGCGAGCTGTGCAGGAGGAGCTGGCCGATCGTCACCTCGCGCAGGCCGTTGTCGGTGTCGTAGCGCGACTGCCAGCGCGTCGGCAGGAGCGCGAAGAACGGGGCGTTCAGCAGCTGGCGCAGGCTGTAGCGCTCCGCGGGCGCCAGCTCCTCGACGACGCGCTCGTACGCGCGGACGAAGCCGATCGCGGCGAGCATCTTGGTCACGCTGCCGAGGTTCGAGGGGGTGCGGGTGGTGAAGGCGATGGCCGCCTTGCCGGGCGCATCCTCGCTGCTGACGGCGACCCCGCCATGACCCTCGGCCACCACGCGCGACGCCGCGGGGCGACCCGCCTGGATCAGCGTCCACGCGTAGCCCCGCGGACCGGCGGCGGTGAAGGCCGCGTCGAGCTCCGCCCCGAAGCGCGCGGCGTCGAGGCGGAAGCCCGTCGTCGCGTCGTCTTGATAGTCGCCGACGACCGGATCGACCGGGAACTCCGCGAGGTCGCAGAAGACGCGCCCTGCGATGACCACGCGCGGCGCCGCCGGGTCCGCGTCGAGGCAGGACGCGGACTCCTCCGACCCGTCCGGCGGCATGAGCCCGCGGTCGCCGACCGTACAGACCTCGCCACACCCCCAGCTGGTCGCCAGGGCGAACACCGCGGCGCCGAGGGCCCCCGCCAGATGGGCGCGAATCAGGTTGGAGCGCCGAGTTCGACGCGGATATCGGCGGGCCACCAATGCGCGTCGAGCATATCGCAAGCGCGGCGCCCGGGCGCGCTCGCCCTCGTCGCCGCTCCGGAGCTCAAGCGCCGAAGATGCGCGTCAGGTGGTCGTTCATGAACATTCCGCCGGGATCGAGCCGGCGCCGGACCTCGTGGAAGCGCGACCACTGCGGGTACATGTCCTGCAGCTCGCGCGCGCCGAGGCTGTGCATCTTGCCCCAATGCGGGCGGCCGCGGTGGTTGCGAAAGACCGCCTCGCAGCCGGCGAAGTACTCGTCGAAGGGCATGCCCGCGTACATGTGCACCGAGATGACCGCCGAGTCGCGCTGATAGAACGGGCTGAGCCAGATGTCGTCCGCCGCGACCACCCGATACTCGAGCGGGAAGTGCACGCGGATCCGCCGGCCCTCGATGAAGGCCCGCAGCTCGCGCAGGCAGTCGATGCCCTGCTCGACCGGGACCGCGTACTCCATCTCGTTGAAGCGGACGTCGCGCGGGCTCGGGAACACGCGGTGGCTGGCGTCGGCGTACTCGCCCTCCGCCATCATCCGCGCCGAGAAGCGCGCCACCTGCCGCGCGCTCGCCGGCACCCGCTTCACCCCCTCCGAGATCGCCCAGAACACCCCCGTCTCGAGCACCTTGTCGACCATCACCCGCTTGAACCATCCGCGCGGGCGCGCCTTCGGGACGATGTCCAGCGCCTTGGTCGCGACCACGTCGCTGTACGGGAACCACCAGAACTCGTAGTGGCGGTGGCGCCGGCAGTTGTCCTCGAAGTCCGAGAGACATGTCTCAAGGGCCATGTTCTTGCGGACATCACGAAGGACGTAGGAGCGCTCGAGCTGGAGGCGGACGCGGGCGAGCACGCCGAGGCTGCCGAGCGAGACCTGGGCGGCCTTGAAGATGTCCGGCTCGCGGGTGGGCGAGCAGACGATCAGCTCGCCGCCGGCAGTGACCAGCGTGAGCGCGTTGACCTGGGTCGACAGGCAGCCGTAGCCGACGCCCGTGCCGTGGGTGCCGGTCGAGACGGCGCCGGCGATCGCCTGGGCGTCGATGTCGCCCTGGTTGGCGAGCGCGAGGCCGTACTCGGCGAGCAGGTCCCCGAGCGCGTTGATCGGCGTGCCCGCAAGCGCGGTGGCGCTGCGGCCCTCGCGGTCGACCTCGGCGAGGCCGCGCAGCTTCTCCAGCGAGAGCATGGTCTGGTCGGTCGGCACCAGCGGCGAGAACGAGTGGCCGCTGCCGACCACCCGCAGCTTGGCCCCGCGCGCGGCGGTCTCGCGCACCGCGGCGATCAGCGCGTCGATGCTGTCCGGCTTGACGACCCGCTCCGGCGTCGCGCTGACACTGCCGGACCAGTTGGTCCACTTCGGCTTGCGTCCGAACACGCGGCGACGATAACAGGCCGCCCAGCGCGGGCCCAAGCGTCCGCGGCGCGCGGTCTCACACGAAGGCGAAGCCGTCGCCGCGGTAGGTCGGCACGCGCTCGCTACCGCCGCCCGGGAGCAGCAGCAGCAGCTCGTTCACGTGCTCGCACAGCTCGCCGGCCTTGGCGTGTCGGAAGCACACCGGGTCACCGAGCTCGAGCGTCTCGGGGCCGGCGTACGCGATCGGCGTCTGGACCTCGCCCGCGCCCTCGGAGGGCAGCAGCCGCGCGCCGTCCGGGAGATACGGCTGCGGCAGGCGCTCGACGCCGGCCGCGCCCGACGCGATCCACCCGCCGCCGAAGCAGGTGTAGATCCCAGGGTCCGGGCGGCGCACGATCGGCAGCGCAAAACCAGCGGCGAAGCGCGGCTTGAACGTCGCGTAGCCGTCGAAGAGCAGCGGGCCATACAGGCCCGAACCAGCGGCCAGCTCGGTGACGACCGGGTCCTCGCGGGTCGACTCGAGGCTGCCGGTGCCGCCGCCGTTGACGAAGCGCAGCGAGTGACCGCGCTGCTGCAGGGCCCGGACGATCGCGCCGCGACGAGCCCGCAGCTCGAGCTGCGAGCGGCGCTTGAGCGCGCGGATCGCCACGCCGCGGACCGTCGAGCCCGGGCTGCGATCCTGCAAGCCGGCGATCTGGGCCTCGTAGCCCATCACCCCGTCGAGGCGCAGGCCGGGGCTGCGGCCGATCGCGTCGGCCAGCGCCACGGCGTCGGCGACGGCCCGCACCGGCGAGCGACGGACCCCGAAGTGGAGGCCGGGGAAGCGGGTCGACATGTCGAGGTCGATCGCCACGGCGAGCTCGACCTGATGCGCGGCCGCGGCCGCGACGAGCGGTCGCAGCTGCCCCGGCTCGTCGACCATCAGGCAGATCTGCGCGCCGCGGGCGACCTGGGCGCAGACCGCCGCGAGGTCGTGGGCATCGACCGTCGGGTACGCGACCACCAGGTCGGTGAAGCCGTCCGCGGCGAGGTGCGCGGCCTCGCCGGCGCTGAAGCACAGCACGCCCTGAAACACCGGGCTCGTCGCCATCACCCTTCGCATCAATTCGCGACAGCGGATCGACTTCGAGGCGAGCCGGATCGGCTTGCCGCCGCAGCGCGCCACCAGGCTCGCCGCGTTGGCCAGCAACCGCTCGAGGTCGACGTACGCCAGCGGCAAGTGCTCGCCGCGCAGCCGCTCACGGTAGTCGGCGTAGCTCGGCAGCGGCGGAGACCCGGTGAAGGTGGACACGCCGCCTTCCTAGCGCACTTTCGCCGCCCCGGGTGCCGGTCCGTCGACCTCGCGTCGAGGTCGCTGGCTGCGAGCGCTCAGGTGCCCGTCTCGTCGACCTCGGGCCGCGCCTTGGGCTTGCGGCCGCGCTTGGCCGGCAGGCGCACCGCGCCCTCGCCCGGGCCGGCGACCTCGAGCTTGCGTCGCCTGGGCGCCGCCTCGCCGCCGACGTGCAGGCTCGACAGGCGATCGAGCAGGGCGGGGTCGTCAGCGGCGTAGACCCGGGCGTAGGCGAGGCCGAGCTCGGCGGCGCGGATCAGCTTGGTCTGGGCGTCGCCCAGGATGTTCTGGGCCTCCTCGAGCTGCTGGCGCAGGGCCTCGACGCGCTGACCCTCGCCCTCGACCTGCTCGGCGAGGTCGTGCAGGATGGCACGGTCGACCCCTGGGAACTGGACCTCTGCGAGCTCGCGTTGGAAGACATCGAGCAGCTCACGGAGCGCCGGGGCCAGGGAGTCACTGCGGGATTCGGCGGGTGTCGTCGGCATGGTCTGAATTGGCGTTCAGTAGGTGCCACAGCCGATCCGCCGGGTCAAGGGCGAGGACGCGCCTGATCTCCCCGGGCCGCCGCGCTTCAACCCTGAGCCGCGAGGGATCCCCGGGCCCGAACGCGGCGCAGGGTCCGCCTGCCCTTTAGGACAGGTCGAACCCTGCGGGGTCGATGAAGGCCAGTCGACGCGGGTCAATCGTTCAGGCGCACGTACTCGAACTCGGCCGGACGCCCCTCGATGCCCTTGTTCGGCGGGGCGATCCAGTTGGCGAACTTCCCGGGCTCGTAGACCGGCTTCATGATCGACAGCAAGTAGTCGTTGTCCGCCGGGGTCAGCAGCCAGCTGCGCTTGTTGGCCTCGTAGCGGGCCCGGTCGACCAGGTTGCCCTGCGGGTCGAAGGAGTGGTCGGCGTAGATGCCCTGGTGGCGGTGGAAGCGGCGGCTCGGCAGGCTGAGCCGGGTCGGCGAGCCCGACTCCTCGAGAGTGCGGTTCCACTTGCGAAGCGCGCGCTCGCAGTCGGTGATGTAGTTGTCGCGCAGGACCTCGTTCATCGCGTTGCGCATCGGCACGTCGCGGTCGATGAGGCGGCCGTCCTCTACGACGGGCAGGCGATAGGTGACGCCCATCGCCTTGTGCTCCTCGTAGCGGTCCTCGCGGTAGCGACCCTTGAGGCCGGTGGCGAAGAAGTCCGCGGCGTTGCTCGAGATCTCGCCGCCGAACAGGTCCAGGCTGTACGTGAACCAGTAGTTGATCGTGCGCTGGATGAGGTCGAAGTCGATGCCGCCCGCGCGACGGATGTCGCCGTCCGGGTCCAGCTTCTCCAGCTCCGCCGAGCGCTTGATGATCCGGTCCATGCCGGTCTCGCCGACGAAGAGGTGGTGCGCCTCCTCCGTCAGCATGAACTCGGTCGTGCGCGCCAGCGGGTCGAAGCCGCTCTGCGACAGCGCCGCCAGCTGGTACTTGCCGTCGCGGTCGGTGAACATCGTGAACGCGAAGAAGCTCAGCCAGTGGTCGCAAGGCTGGTTGAACGCGCCGAGGATGCGCGGCTTGTCCGGGTCGCCGCTGCGCCGCTGCAGCAGCTCGTCGGCCTCGTCGCGGCCGTCGCGGCCGAAGTACTTGTGCAGCAGATAGACCATCGCCCACAGGTGCCGGCCCTCCTCGACGTTGACCTGGAACAGGTTGCGCATGTCGTAGAGGCTGGGGGCGATGTGGCCGAGGAGGCGCTGCTGCTCGACGCTGGCGGGCTCGGTGTCGGCCTGGGTGACGATGATGCGGCGCAGGGCGTTGCGGTGCTCGCCGGGGACCTCGGTCCACGCGGCCTTGCCGGCCTCGTCGCCGCAGCGGATGATCGACTCCTCCGCGCGGGGGTTCAGGAAGATGCCCCAGCGGTAGTCGGGCATCTTGACGTGGTCGTAGTGCGCCCAGCCGTCGCTGTCGACGGAGACTGCGGTGCGCAGGAAGACCGGCTTGTCGGCGAAGTCGGAGGGGCCCATGTCGTTCCACCACTCGAGGTAGCTGGGGAGCCAGGTCTCGAGGGCGCGCTGGAGCTTGACATCGTCCGACAGGCCGACGTTGTTGGGGATCTTTGCGTTGAGGTCGACGTTGGTGCTGACCATGGCTGCTTTCGTTCTCCTGCCGGGCTACTAGACGCGGTTCCAGTCGAAGTGAGGCCGCTGGGGCTTGCCGTAGAGGCTGAGCGCGCCCTCGGGGCCGGTGGCGTTGGGACGGATGAAGATCCAGTTCTGCCAGGCGGTCAGCCGGGCGAAGATCTTGCTGGTCTCGTTCTCGTGGCCGACGAAGCGGAGGTTGGCCTCCATGCCCGTCAGCGCGTCCGGCGAGAGGCTCGAGCGCTCCTCGATCGCCATCCGGGTGTCGTCGGCCCAGTCGATGCCGTCGAGGCGCACCGTCACCAGGCCCGCCTCGTCGGCCGCCTCGGCGTCCATCAGCCCGCGCTGACCCGCCAGCGCCTCGAGCTTGTCCGGCTCGCCGTACAGCCGCGCCGCCAGCCGCGACAGGCCGTGGCTCATCGGCAGCGCGCCCTCGTTGAGCGCGCTCAAGCCGACCCGCACGGCAGGATCATCGAGCAGGTAGAAGCGGTCCGCCGCCATCGCCAGCTCGAGCAGGCAACCAGCGAAGGCCGGCGCGCGGCCGCCGACGACCTCGCCGAGCGCGAAGAACGAGCGGCTGGTGAGGTCGAGGCGACGCAGCACCCGGGCCATGTGCCGCAGCACCTCGTTGACGAACCAGTGCTCGCGGGCGGCCGTCAGCGCGGCGTCGTGCGCGAGCACCTGCGCCGGGTCGCCCTCGGTTCGCAGGAGCACGAGGCCGATGTCGAGGTGGTTGGTGCGCAGCTGCAGCAGGGCGTCGTCGAGCTCGCGGAAGGCCCGCAGCGCCCACAGCTGGTCGCCCGCGGCGTGGATGGCCTCGGCGCCGGCGGCGACGATCGCCACATCGGCGGCGCTCGGGCCCCGCACGAGCACCTGCGCGGTGCGGGCCTCGGGGTCCCAGCCGAGCTCGACGTGACGGTAGATGCGAGCGCGGGCGGCGAGCTCCGGCGTGATCGGGCCGAGGGCGACGCCGCGGCGCTCACCGGGCAGCAGCGCGGCCGGGGCGCTGGCGACGACCCTGGCCCGCTTCATCACCTCCTGCTCGAACTTGCTGCGCGCGAACACGCCGTCGACGAGGTTCCAGTCCTTGGCACGCTTGCCGCGGAGGCCCTCGGCGGTGGTCGAGAACACGTCGGCGCGGTCGCGTCGGACCTTGCGCTTGTCGACCAGGCGGGTGAGGCCGCCGGTGCCGGGGAGCACGCCGAGCAGCGGGACCTCGGGGAGGCTGACCGCCGAGTTGCCGTCGTCCTGCAGATAGATCTCCTTGCAGGCGAGGGCGAGCTCGTAGCCGCCGCCGGCGCAGGTGCCGTTGGCCGCGGCGATGTAGATCTGGGCGCTGAAGGCGGTCGCGTCCTCCATCTCGCAGCGGGTCTCGTTGGTGAACTTGCAGAAGTTCACCTTCCACGCGTGCGTCGACATGCCGAGCATGTGGATGTTCGCGCCGGCGCAGAAGACGTTGTCGGTGCCCGAGGACAGGACGACGACGCGGACCTCCGGGTGCTCGAAGCGCATGCGACGGACGACATCCGCGAGCTCGATGTCGACGCCGAGGTCGTAGCTGTTGAGCTTGAGCTCGTAGCCGGGGCGCAGCCCGCCGGCCGGGTCGACGCACATCTTCAGGCGAGCGATCGAGCCGTCGTAGCTCACCTGCCAGTGGCGATAGCGACCCGGGTCAGTCTCGAATTCGACGGGCGGTTGCTGCTGCGGCGCGCTGTCCATCACATCGAAAACTTAGCAGCGGCCCCCGAATTCCGATCCCCACGCGCCGCTGCGAGGCCGTGCGGCTCCGCACGGGATCAATCGCATGCCTGCGCATCGCATGAGGATGCGACCTACGCACGACTCACGCACGCGAGGCGATGCGCGGCGCGGCCGATGTGCATGACGCGGCACGCGACGCTCGTCGCATGCGTGCGGCCCCACACGATCGTCGATCCGCGAGAACGTCGCCAGGACCGATCAAACATCGTTTCACGGCGCTTCGCGTGTGTCGCTGAGCGCGCCTGCTCCGCCGCTTCGATGTCATGACCTGCGACTAGCGACACCGCGGCGAAGATCTGCACGGGCGCCTCACATCGGCGGCGCCGGAGCGACGCGCGAGCGAGCGGTCGTCGCATCGGCGATGCATCGACGCGGCCCAGCACCCGTGTGCATCCGCACGATTTGTCGGCGGTCGCTCGCAGCTCGCCTGCGCCTTGGGACAGGCTCGATGCGGAGCGAGGACGCGCGTGCTAGACCGCCGAGTCATGGCGTGGCTACGCGGGCTCCTCTTCGATCTCGACGGCGTGTTGATCGACTCGCTGCCCTCGGTCGCCGGGTGCATGAACTACGCGCTGACGGCCCTGGGTCGGCCGCCGCTGGCCCGCGAGCAGGTGCGCCCGCTGGTCGGACCGCCGCTAGAGGACAGCGCGTCGCTGCTGCTAGGGACCTCGGACCCGGCGCAGGTCGAGGCCTTCGCCGCGCTGTACCGCGAGCGCTACGCCGCGACCTGCGTGCAGGAGACGAGGCCGGCGAGCGGGCTGCACGCGGTGCTGGCGACGCTGGCCGCCCGCTGGCCGCTGGCCGTGGCGACCAACAAGCCGGAGGTGTTCGCGCGGCAGATCCTCGCGGGCCTCGGGGTCGCCGGGCGCTTCGCTGGCGGCATCCACGGGCGCTCGCTCGCGCTCGACCACGCCGGCAAGGCCCAGGTGGTCGCGCGCGCGCTGCAGTTCTTCGGCGGCCCCGAGGGCCTGGTGATGATCGGCGACCGCGAGCACGACGTCCTCGGCGCCGCGGTCCACGGCGTGCCGACCATCGGCGTCCTGCACGGGATGGGCTCGCGCGACGAGCTCGAGGCCGCCGGCGCGCGCTGGGTCGCGGCGGACCTGCTCGCGCTGCCCGAGCTGCTCGCGCGCATCGACGACGAGTCGGCGCCGTAGGTCGCGCTGCCCGCGGGGGCCGGAGTCAGCTGTCCTCGGGGACAGGTTCATTCTGGAGGTCGGCGCGGCGCTCGAGCCACGCGACCAGCTCGACGTGTGGCGTCTGCGGCAGGGTGTCGTACGCGCGCAGTCCGAGCAGCTGGTAGGCGCCGGCGAGCGCCGCGAGGTCACGGGCCAGGCCGGCCGGGCCGCAGCTCATGATGTGCAGCCGCTGCGGGGCGAGCTCGATCAGCGTCGCGCAGACCCGGGGACCCAGGCCCTCGCGCGGGGGATTGGCGATCACCAGGGCGGGGCGCTCGCTGCTGCGCTGGCGTTCGAGGAAGTCCTCGGCGGTCTCGGGCGGCAGACCGAGCTGGGCGGCGCTCTCCGGGTAGGCCTCGCAGGCGCGGACCTCGGTGAAGCGCTGGCGCAGCAGCTGGGTGGTCACGCCGGCGCCGGCGTAGAGGTCGAAGGCGAGCTCGCCGGTGAGCGGGTCGCCGGAGGGGCCGGCGACGAGGTCGTGATAGGCGAGCGCGGCGACCGGTGGGTTCGGCTGCAGGAAGCCGAGCGGACCGACCGTGAGCGGCGTGTCGGCGATCGTGAAGTTCAGCTCGGCGTCGCCGCGGAGGACCACCGGCGGCTGGCCGCGGAGGCTGTTGCCGGGGCCCGACTGCACCGACCACGCGATGCCCGCGGGTCGTCGCAGGCGCTCGAACAGCTCGCTCGCGGCGCGGCTCTCGGCGCGGGCGGTGACGAGGGTGAGCAGCAGCGCGCGACCGTCGGTCTTGAACCATGCGTAGCGCAGGTCGCCGCTGCCGCTGCGCTCGTCGTGGGGCTCGATCGCCATCGAGTCGGCGACGCGGCGCAGCTCCTCCGCGGCGAGCACGATCTCCGGGTGGTCGACGCGGCAGGCGTGCATCGGCGCGAGGGTGTGACTGCCCTGCATGTAGCTGCCGAGGACCAGCGCGCCGGCCTTGCCGCCGACGACGCGCTTGCTCGACCAGCGATAGCCGAACTCCTCCGGCGCCGCGACCACCCGATCGACCGTGAGCCCGTACGTGGCGGCCAGGAGCGCCTGCTTGCGCGCGCGCTGGGCCGCGACCGCCAGCGAGAGCAATGGGCAGCCGGTGCAGGCGGCGGCGCCCGGCTTGCCGCCGACGTCACGGTGGTGCACGCAGGGCGAGGGTCGCCGCTCCGGGTGCGGCTGGAGCAGCGCGCGCAGCTCGGCGTGGGCGCGCGGGTGCTGGCGCGAGACGTGAGTGACACGGACCTCCGCGCGCTCACCGGGGAAGACGCCGGGCACGTGGACGGTGAGGCCCTCGTGGGAGGCGAGGCCCTCCCCTTCCGGGCCTAGGGCCTCGATCTCGACCTGCAGGGTGTCTCCGCCGCGCACGCCGGGACCATGCCACAAGCGCGCGCGCGCGGCCAGACCGATGACGGACGGCGGGGCGCGCCCGCCTCGCCGGAGCTGGTCCTCGAGGACAGGTCAGCCCGCGAGCATGCCGAGGCCGGCGAGGACCTCGAAGTAGCGGGGGAAGGTCTTGGCGACGCAGGCCGGGTCGCGGATCTCGACCTCGCCGGCGAGGCTGAAGGCCATCGCCATGCGGTGGTCGAGGTAGGTGTCGATCGCCACGTGCTGGTTCACTCGTGCGGGCGGGTCGATGATCAGGCCGCCGGGCAGCTCCTCGACGATCGCGCCGAGCTTGCGCAGCTCGCAGGCGCCGGCGGCCAGGCGGTCACTCTCGTGGTGGCGCAGGACCTCGACCCCGTGGATCTCGGTGCGACCGCGGGCGTGCAGGGCCAGCACCGCGGCGGTCAGGGTCATGTCGGGCATGTCGCCGAGGTCGAGGACCGCCCCGTGCAGTGCGCCGGTGCCGGTGACGGTGGTGCTGTCCGCGTCCTGCTGGACCGCCGCGCCCATGCGCGCGAGCACCTCGCAGAAGCGGGCGTCGCCTT
>Ga0209480_10000698_pt1 | contig 26560 bp, 24 predicted proteins | sample JI61114C2DNA_FD_187501 | JGI IMG/M metagenome (GOLD analysis project Ga0209480, IMG submission 187501) | Wastewater effluent complex algal communities from Wisconsin, to seasonally profile nutrient transformation and Carbon sequestration -... | ecosystem: Engineered > WWTP > Effluent > Algae... | reverse complement strand
GATTCACGGACAAAATTCTACTGTTGTTGAATATTCATCCAAAGTCCAAAGTCCAAAATCCAAAGTCCGTTTAGAATTAAAACCGCTTTTGTCGTTCGTTGATTATCACGCTTTGCAGCACGAAACCGCCGAGATAAATCCCGAATTTCAGGTTTCCGAAAACTGCGTATCGATCGCGCCTTTCAATAATTTGCCCGAACTGTTTTTCGCGCACAATGCCGAAAAAATCGAAACGACAGGTTATTGGTATCGAAATTTTGAATACGCCATCGAAAAAGAACGCGGCTTTGATTTTCGCGAAGATCTGTTTCAACCTTTTGCGCTGAAATTCGATCTATCAAACGCAGCAAACGTAATTGTTTCAACAAATACAAGTCAGAACAGCCTGCGTGAGCGGGCTGTTGAGAGTTTGCCAACTTATAAACAGCCCGCTCACGCAGGCTGTTCTGACATAATCGCTGAAGTGCAAAAGCACGAAAAAGCAGAAATCGCGCGGCGCAAAGAATTGATAAAAACTGCAAAAGTAAAAACGGATTTTGCCAAACAATTAGTTCTCGCCGCCGATCAATTTATCGTTTCACGCGGGACGGGAAAAACCGTGATTGCAGGTTATCCGTGGTTTTCCGATTGGGGACGCGACACGATGATCGCGTTGAGCGGATTGACTTTAGCGACAAATCGAACCGAAATTGCGCGAAATATTTTGCTCGAATTTTCAAATCATCTGAACGAAGGAATGTTGCCGAATCGTTTTCCCGACGAAGGCGACGAAGCCGATTACAACACGGTTGACGCGACGCTCTGGTATTTTGAAGCGATTCGCGCTTTTGCCGAAAAAACGGGCGAATACGATTTTGTCCGCGACAATCTTTATAAAAAACTGGTCAACGTCATTATTTGGCATCTCGAAGGCACGCGATTTCAAATTCACGTTGACACCGACGGACTTCTTTACGCCGGAGAAAACGGCGTTCAGCTAACTTGGATGGACGCGAAAATCGGCAATTTGGTCATCACGCCGCGCACCGGAAAAGCTGTCGAAATTCAAGCACTTTGGTATAACGCTTTAAAGATTATGGCGGATTTTGCCGAGAGATTTGGCGATGTTGAAGACAAAAAGAAATACGATTCGATTGCTGAACTCGCCAAACAAAGTTTCAACGCCGTCTTTTGGAACGACGCGGAAAATTGTCTTTTCGATGTCGTGAACAACGGCAAACGCGACGGCGCAGTTCGTCCGAATCAGATTTTCGCGGTCAGTTTGCCGCATTCGATGTTGAGCATTGGACAAGCTCAAAAAATCGTCGAAAAGGTTGAGAATGAATTACTTACGCCGTTCGGCTTGCGTTCGCTTTCGCCTAAAGATAACGATTATTGCCCGATTTACATCGGTGCGCCATTCGAACGCGATTCGGCTTATCATCAAGGGACGGTTTGGGGTTGGCTGATCGGCGCATTTGTTGACGCGTATCGAAAAGTTTGTCCGAACGGCAACAAAACGGAAAAACGAATCAAAGAGATTTTATCGGGTTTTGAAGGTCATCTGACAGAAGCCGGAATCGGACAAATTTCCGAAATCTTCGATGCCGACGCGCCGCATTCACCTCGCGGATGTATGGCGCAAGCGTGGAGCGTTGCGGAAGTTTTGCGTGTTTTGAAAGCAAATTAATTGTTTGAAATCTACAATAAATTTACAAATTACCGATTACAAATTATAAATGTTTCGATTTGTTTTGCAATATGACTGGTTCGACTAAATTTACAATTCAACTTTTTGTAATTTGTAATCGGTAATTTGTAATTATTATAAAATTAGGATTACAGACTCTTGATTAAATTATGCAGAATTTCAACTATTCAGCCGTAAAATTATAAACAATTATTCCCGAAACTCTGACTTTTTGCCCCGAAAGCATTGTCGGACTAAATTTCGATTCTTTCGCCGCCTTAACCGCCGAACTTTTCAGCAAAGCGTGTCCGCTGACGGCAGATGCTGAAATTACATTGCCGTTTTCGTCAACAATTACTTGAACATTGACCGCTCCGCCGGCGCGAACTGCTTTGGCTGCCGTCGGATATTCCGGTTTGACAAGATTTATCGCTTTGCCGTTTAAAACTCCGCCGGAAATCGTTTTTACGGAACCGGAATAATTTGAAGTTCCGATCGGTGTCGGTTTGACGGTTTCGGTAATGCCCGACAATTTTCGATATTCTTTGTCATCGGCTTCGGCTAAATCGTTTTTGCCGAGTTTTCGATAAACTTCCGCCCGTTTTTCATATGCGGCATTGTCGTCCGGATTAAGCCGAAGCACTTCGGAAAGATCGGCAAGGGCTTTGTCATAATTTTTTTGCTCGATAAAAACAATACTCCGTAAAAAGTAAATTCCTGATTCGTTCGGAGTAATTTCGATGACTTTTCCGTAATCCGCCAAAGCCAAATCGTATTGCTTTCGCTGACGATAACCGAAACCGCGCACGCGCAGTGCATCGGCATTTTTCGGGTCGAGCTGAATCGCTTCGTCCAACGCGGCAAACGCGCAATCGTCGAGACTCGTTGCACCGCCGCCGCTATTCATTTCGATATGTTTCTGCGCTCGTGCAAAAAATTCTTCCGAAGTTTTCGGCTCAGGCTCGTTCACCATCGTGCAGTTATATTTCGGCTGCATAAACTTGGACAAAGGATTTTCCTTGCACCCGAAACCGAAACACAATACCGATAAACAAATCGCAAAGTTAAAGAAGTTTTTCATAAATTACGCCTTGATTTTATAGTAATACACATTCGCTCTGCTCTGCGAACTCTGCGCCTTTGCGGGAAAAAAATGTTTCCCGCAAAGGCGCAAAGTTCGCAAAGAATAATTTAATTTCTACGGCACGAAAGAATTCGGTGTCGGGAAATCTCCGGCAATTCCGAATTGCTGAATCAGCGTTCCGGCAGTCGAGCGTTGCGCAAACCAAGTCGAATTTGACGGACGAAAAACCGTTGCGTCAATTTTTCCATCACCATCGTAATCGCCGGGCGCAGGAACATCGCCGTTTCCACCGAACGGAAATGAATAAAAAGAATTATTTTCGCTTCGTAAAATGAACCAGTTGCCGTTTGAAGGTCGCCAAATGGCAATATCGGCTCGACCGTCGCCCGTGTAATCGCCATGCACGGGTTTGTCGGTTGATGCGCCAAATTGAAAAACGAAATTACTGCCGTTTCTGCTCCGAATTCCCCACCATTCCGCGCCGCCGCTTGCGCCGTTCGGACGGAAAATTGCAATGTCTGATTTTCCGTCGCCGTCATAATCTGCCGAAACAGGTTTGTCGCCTGCCGCGCCGAAACCGATAATATCAATTCCGCCGCTCGATTTGCTGATAAACCAAGTATTGTTTGAAGGACGAAAAACCGCAACATCGGCGAATGTATCGCCGTCATAATCTGCCGGAACGGGCGTGTCGCCGGTTGCACCGAACGGAAGCGCGTAGAACGAAAAATCTTCCGACCGCAAAATAAACCATTCACCGCTCGAAGGTCGCCAAAATGCGATGTCGGTTTTTCCGTCGCCGGTGTAATCAGCAGGAACGATGCGATCGGACGATGTGCCGAATTGAAATGCCGCGTTGCCGCCGTTTGACGATTTCAGATACCACCATTCACCGGGCGCAGGACGATAGATCGAAATATCGGTTCGCAAATCGCCGTCATAATCAAACGGCGGTTTGTATGGATAAGTCGTAATTTCCAAAGCGAATCGGCGCAGAAATCCCGTATCGTCAGCAACATTATCGCTGACATTTAAAAACCAATTTCCCTGCGGACTTACGCTGTCAAATCTTGAAAGCCGTCCGGTTGTTTCAGGCGAAAAACTTCCTGAAACGAATTGCCCGGTCTGGTTAGTGATGGTTGATAAAGCGGGAAAATCACCTTCGTCGTCAATCGTTGTCGCGCAGATATTTTCGCGTGTGCCGCCGCGCCGTTCCATAAATGTTGCGCTCGTAAAACCGTCGGGTGCGGTCAGCCGAAAAATCAGATCGCCGACAAATGTATGGTCAACTGCCGCGTTCGTGTTTCCCAGCGTCGCGTTGCAAGTTCCTGCGCCGGTCGTAAAACGAAAATTCACGTCGGAGATTTTGCCGCTGGTCGAAACGGACAAAGTCGTGTTGATGCCGTTCGGATTATTATCGGGAATAGCAATCGGCGAATTGGTAGAATTCGTCGTGGTCGTGCAGAAATCCAATTGATATGGTTCAGCCGCCGTCGAGCCGTTGACAAGATTATAAACGACCAGCGCAACCGATGAATTTCCCGGAACGACAACATTAAAAGTCGTCGGTTGATGAAGCGAAAAAGCTCCCGTGCTTGTTCCTGAATCGCCGCGAAAACGTGCGGAATTTGTAATATCTGTTGCCGAAAAAGGTGCTTGGAAAACCGAAACTTGTAAATCTGCGCCTGAAACGCTCGGATTTTTTTTGACTAATCGAACGGGAACGCAAATCGGGAAATTCGTCGGATTTTGCAAATAATGAACATTGTAACGATAAGTTCCCGCCGCGCCGTTAAACGGATTCGGCGGCGTAACGCCCGAACAAGTCGCCGTCGGTGAACCGGGACGATTGACAACATTCGCCAAAGTTCCCGTCGCGCCCAAAATCGGCGCAGTTCCCAAAACTCCGCGCAAAGTGCAAACCTGCGGCAAAACTTGCGCCGAAACCGTATTTGCCAAAGCCGCCAAAATCGTCAGCATTAAAAATAATCTGCGTTGATAAATTTTCTTTCTCATTTTATTTTCCTTTGTTGTCAGAACAGCCTGCGTGAGTGGGCTGTCGTGACTTACACGGAATTATTTCCGCTTCAAACTTTTACCAGCCCGCTCACGCAAACTGTTCTGACAAGATCCGCAGATTGATAAATAAATCCGTCTAAAGATTTATCTATCAATCCGCCAATTTTTCTTCAATCCGCTTGGAAGGCTGGAGGTGAAGAAAATCGAATTCGCTAATTGCTTAAAATCCGCCTGCGACGGTCGGAACACTTGTCGGTTTGCTCATTTGTCCGACAATATCGGGCGACGGCGGCGGAACATTGGCGATATTTTCCAAAGGAATCAAGCCCGGCAGAGCGAGCCACGCCTCCGAATTCAAATCCGCACTGTTTATGTTGAGTAAACCTATCGTGTATGCCGTGTTGCCGATTGAACCGTAGAGCGTTTTGTTTCGCGCACGGTCAACTCGCCCGTCCATATTGACGTTTCCCGGTCTGCTTTCATTGGCATCCAACTGAAATTTCAAAATCCAATTCAGCGTTATCGCTCCGCAAACGCCGTCAACAGTCATTGTTCCATTCGGTCGGTATTGCGGCGGATATTTGTCGTAGATGCTTTTCAAAAGATATTGCACCAATTTCACGTCATCGCGCAGATTCGGACAATTTTTCCCGACGGCGTGAACCACGTTGTAAAAAATCGGCAAATTTTTGTCAGTAGATGTATCAATAAATCCCATAATTTCTCCCTTATCCTTTTTTAATTGGTCTTGTCGGAAACTTCATTTCCCAAGATATGTCTTCATTCGTCGTAACATTTCTGCCGAAACCTCTGATAATTTCCAGCGGCAACAATTTTTCTGCAAAATTTATGGGAACTATACTCAGAACCAAAAGTTGATTTGCGTGTTGCCTGAACAGAGGATCGTGCACATTGTTTGTGCGGGCAAGAAGTATTCCGTCGCGCCAATAACCCCACCAGCCCGATTTCGGTCCGAATTCATAGCGTCCCGCAACCTTTTGCCACCAAAAATGGCTTCCCAACGGATCAATACCGTCGGTTACATAACCAATCATTACCGTGCAGGAAAGATTGGTGTTGACCGTCGTAACCGTTGTTTCAATTTGCCAAACTTTCATCTCTTTTTTCTCCCTAAACGCTATTTGATTAGTTTCCAAGAGATTTTTCCGGGAGTAAGAGCAAGCGCCCAAGACTGTTGCAGCAATCCTGATCCTTCATCATTTGCTCCTAGCCAATCATTAAAATCGTTTAATCTAATTCCCCACGTCCCATTTGGACCACAAAGGAGAAGATTGGACGTGGTTAGAGTTCCACTTGATGGTTCTTTCTTTGCCTCACCGCTGTTAATACAAATGAAGCCATCACCTTTTGCTCGCCAACTTCCACTACCGCTTAAACCGGAAAAACTAGTGGTGATTGTTACCGCTATTTTGAAAGTAACGTCATTTGTATCTTTGATTTCGATAATATAATTTGCCATAACCTGTTTATTTCCTTAATGTTATTTGACTAATGCCCAAGAGATTCGTCCGGGAGTGATTGCCAATGCCCAAGTCTGTTCTAAAACACCTGATCCCTGGTCATTTGCACCCAACCAATCGTGAAAATCGTTTAATCTGATTCCCCATTTTCCTTCAGGACTGTAAAGGTAAATATGTTTAGTGGTTTGTGTTCCACTTGATTTTTGTCTCTTCACCTCGCCGCTGGTATGAGAAATGTAGCCTTTGTCTTTTGATCGCCAAGTTCCATTGCCGGAAAAACCCGCTAAGGTAGTGGTAATTGTCACCGCTACTTTGAAAGAAACGCCGTTTTCGTCTCCGATCTGTATCACATAATCTGCCATAAACTGTTTATCTCCTTTGATTAACTGCTATTTTTTATTTTGCGTTTTCAAAATTCACCGCCGAATCCGCACAAATCAAAAGTTGTCCGCTCGACGTTTCGGTAGAATGAATGCGTTCGATTTCAGCCAGACGAAAAATCGTTTTTTCAGAAACTGAAAACATAATTGCGGTTTGCGTAACGGTCAAATAATTTGCTTCCGTTTGGCAATCCTCGCAAAAAAATCTTGCTTTTCGGCTGAATCGAATCGTTGTTAATTCGTGTGTTTCCAATTTAATTTTTGTGCGTCTAATTGTTTTCATAAAAAAATCTTTTCGTTTCAACTCGCTTTCTGCTAAAATTTTTGACGAACACGAAATTCACCCACCGTATCGTCTGCGACAGATTGAAATTGGCAAATTTGCCGAAAAATGTCCTAAATTCGTATGTAAATTTTTATAAATTTTTATAAATTGGTGATGAAAAACGATGAATCGAACAACATAATTTCCTTTGCCGAGTTTGAACTCGACACCGTTCGCCGTCGTTTGACACGCGACGGCGAAATAGTCGCTCTTCACGCCAGAGCCTTTGATTTATTGAGTTTCTTGATACAAAACAACGGCAGAATCGTCACTAAAGACGAAATTTTCGGCGCGGTTTGGGACAGACAATTCGTTGAAGAATCAAATTTGGTCGTGCAAATCTCGAATTTGCGAAAGGCATTGGGCGAAACCAAAAACGCGCCCAGATTTCTCGTAACAATTCCGGGCAAAGGTTACAAATTTGCCGCCGAAACGAACGAAAATTTGCTGATGATCGAAACGCATTCGTTCGCGGAATTGACCATCGAACACGAAGAAGAAATTATTCCGCAACGTCTGAATCTGCGCGGAAAATCTCGTCAAAATTGGCTGAGTTTTGCAGTTATCGCGGTTTTGGTAATTTTATCCGTCGGCGCGATCGGCTATTTCGGTTTTCTCCATTCGGACGGAAAAGAAAACTTTGCTTCCGCATGGACAAATCAGTCACGAAGAATGTCGCCGAGACAATTAACCGCGCACGGCAGAATAAATGTCGCCGCAATTTCGCCCGACGGAACTCATTTTGCCTACACGAACGAAGGCAGTGAAACTTCGGGACTTTGGATTTCGGGAATTAACGGTTCGCAAATTCTCGAAGTTTTGCCGCCTGCGCCGGTCGAATTTTACGGTCTGACATTTTCGCCGAATGGTTCGCAAATTTATTACGCCGTCCGCGACGAAAAAAATTTATCGGGCGCACTTTTTCGCGTATCGGCTTTCGGCGGAATACCGGAAAAAATTCTGGACAAAATTCAATGTCCGATAACTTTTTCGCCCGACGGAAAACAATTCGCTTTCGTGCGCGGAAATTCAAAACAAACGGCAATTATCGTCGCAAATGCTGAAGGAAACGCCGAAGAAAAAGAAATCGCCGTGCGTCCGAAAGAATTCGGATTTAACGAAAATGGCGCGGCTTGGTCGCCGGACGGAACGAAGATCGCCGTCAGCGGAAAAGACGAAAAATCGGGCGATAATGTCGTTTTATTAACAGATGTTAAAACCGGAAACGCAGAAAAATTCGGCGAAAAAGCGTGGAATGCCGTGCGCCGAATTGAATGGATTCCTGACGGCAGCGGCTTGCTTTTGAACGTCATCGAAAAAGAATTTTGGCAGGAAAGACAAATTTGGATGCTCGAATATCCGAGCGGACAAGCGCGAAAAATTACCAACGACCTAAACCGCTACGGCAGAGAAACCGTCAGCATTTCAAACGACGGCACAAAACTTTTAGCCGTCAGCGCACAGACGATTTCCAATATTTTCGTCAGCAATTCCGACACATTAACGCAATTTAACAAGATCACCAACAACGCCGTCGGCAAAAACGACGGTCAATGGAATAGTCTGACCTTCGCGCCCGACGGCAGAATTGTTTTCATGAGATTTTTCGATAAAAGCGACACGATTTGGACAATGAACGCCGACGGCACAAACGCCAAACAACTCACACCGAGCGGATTTTTAGACCGCAAACCTGTCGTTACAAACGACGGACAATTCGTATATTTCTACTCGAATCGCGGCGGCAATTTCAATGTTTGGCGCATCAATTTGGACGGCAGCGATTTAAAACAAATCACCAACGACGGCGGAATTTTGCCGAGTGTTACGCCCGACAGCAGATGGATTTTTTATTCACGCGACTCACATATTTGGAAAATTTCGGCGGACGGCGGAACACCGTTTCAGATGACAAAAAAACCGTCGAGAGGCATCGAAGTTTCGCCCGACGGCAAAATGTTTGCGACATTCTATCGCCCCATAAAAGAAGATAAATTAAAGCTCGCCGTTTTCCCGATAGATGGCGGCGAACCGCTTTATTTATTCGATTCGGCGGCAGATCTGAACTACGAAAAATTACGCTGGTCGCCCGACGGCGCATCGCTCGTTTACGCTTTTTACAATTCAACAGCTTGGAAACAAAACCTCTCCGGCGGCGCACCCGAAAAATTTCTCGAATTTCCCGGCGAAAACATCAACGCCTTCGCATGGTCTTCCGACGGCAAACAATTCGCCGTCGCCCACGGTCAAGAATTGCGCGATGTTGTGCTTTTTACGGTTGAAAAATAAAAGTCAGAACAGCCTGCGTCAGCGGGCTGTTCTGACTTTTCTAAAATGCCAAATTCTCACAGCCCGCTGACGCAGGCTGTTCTGACACTCATCAAATAATTTCCTGCGCGATCAAATCTTCGTATTCGTCTTGCGACATTTCCAAAAAACCGCGATAAATTTCTTCGTTGTGTGCGCCGAGTTTCGCACCGATCCAATCCGTTCCGCCCGGAGTTTCGGTTAATTTCGGCAAAACGGCGGGAATTTTTACTGTGTCGTTAGGTTCGATTTCGACGGTTTCAAATATTTCTCGGGCAAGATATTGTTCGTCTTTCACGATGTCCGCGATCGAATAAACCGGTCCGGTCGGAACTTCGGCTTCGAGCATTTCCCGATACGCTTCGTCAAAAGTTTTCGTCAGCGTCCAATCCGTAATCGCTTGATCGATTTCGGCTTCGTGTTCGACTCGTCCGGCGTTGTCTTGCATTTTCGGGTTTTCAGCCAAATCCGTGCGCCCGATTTTTTTCATCAAACGCCGAAAGATCGAATCGCCGTTGCCGCCGATGATGATAAATTTTTCGTCGCCGGTCGGATAAGTCGAAGTCGGCACAATGCCTTCGAGCTTTGCGCCTTGCCGTTCGCGGACGTGTCCGAATTTGTCGTATTCGGCAAGCGTCGATTCCATCATATTGAAAACTGATTCATAAATCGCCACGTCAACGACTTGACCGCAACCGCCGTTCACATCGCGATGATAAACCGCCGTCAACGCTCCAAGTGCGGCGTGAAGTCCCGCTAAAGTATCGCCGATCGAAGTTCCCGTGCGAACCGGCGGACGGTCTGGATAGCCGGAAGTATAACGAATTCCGCCGATTCCTTCGGCAACATTGGCGTAACCCGGACGCGACGCATATGGTCCGGTTTGTCCCCAACCCGACACGCGAACCATGATCAAACCTTTGTTTTCGACGCGCAGATCTTCAAAACTCATTCCCCATTTTTCCATCGTTCCGGGTTTGAAATTTTCGACCAAAATATCGACTTTCGCCGCAAGTTTTTTAGCAATTTCCTGACCTTTCGGATTCGTCAGATCGAGCGTGATCGACTTTTTATTTCGTCCCATCGAAAGCCACCAAAGCGAAGTTCCTTTGTGCAATTTTCGCCAAATTCTCAGCGGATCGCCCGTTTTCGGCTTTTCGATCTTGATAACGTCCGCACCGAATCCTGCAAGATACGCACCGCAAAAAGGTCCCGCGATAACTTGCCCCATTTCCAAAACTTTTAAGCCTTTAAGCGGTCTGTATGTCATATTTAATTTTCCTGCTTTTTCCAAGTTTTGTAGCTTAATATGTAACCAATAATGGCAAAAATGGTAAAAACTCCTATTGTTTTGCCAATCTCAAATTCTCCAAAGATAATTTGACTAACAATAAACCCAAAAGTCGGAAGAATCGTGTAGAAAAATCCTATTTTTATCAGAAAATAGATGAATTTAGTTTCGTTTTGAGTTTTTTCCATTATAAATCTTTCGCAAAAACGAAATTTATAAACTCGTTCTTGCCATCGGAAAAATCGGTTGTGCCGACGTTTTTCATCCCGATTTTTTCGTAAAATCTTTGCGCCGCAACATTCTTTTCCCAAACGCCGAGCCAAAGCATTTCGTAGCCTTTTTCCTTGCCGATTTCAAAGCATTTTTCCATCAGACGTTCGCCGATTCGTTTGCCTTTCATCTTTTCTAAAATGTAAATCCGCTGAACTTCGATAGCGTTTTTCCCTTGCAAACATTCGATTTTCTTGCCTTCGCGCAATTTCGCATAACCGACGGCTTTGCCTTTGAATTCGGCGATCAGAAATGTCGAATTTGCGTCTTCCAATTCTGTTTTAATTTGCGCTAAACTGAAAAAATTTACGCAATAATCCGCCAAATCCTTCGACGGATCGAGTTCAAAATAAGCATCGAAACAAGTCGTGATGCCAAGCGCGGAAATCAAGTTCAAATCTTCCAATTCGGCTTTTCTGATGTGCAATTCGCTCATAAAAAACATATTTTAGCGCATCTTTCGGATATATGACATTCGGCGTTTTGTAGTAAGATAAAGCGATGAAAAAAAGCAATTTTATTTTAAGTTGTATTTTAATTTCGGCGTTCGCATTAAGCGTTTCGGCGCAAAAACAAAACGCGGCAGAAACCGTCAAATCGTTTTACACGTTCCACAATACGCGTTCGGGACTTTTCAGTCTGCACGAACTCAACTTGCATAGAAAATGGCTCACGCCGGAACTTTATAAACTTTTTTTGAACGAACTCAAACGCGAAGACGAATTTACCAAAAAAAATCCGTCCGACAAACCGCACTTCGGCGACGGTTTTCCGTTTCAACCATTTTCAGAATGCGTCGAAGGCGAAACCGTTATCAACAACACTTTTGAAGTCAAAGAAATTTCATCCGACGCATCGAAAGCAATCGTTGAAGTAAAATTTTATACGCCCGCAAAATGCGAAAAAGAATTGATTCACACCTACAAAGTCGAACTTGTAAAAACGAAGAATGTTTGGCTCATAAACGATTGGATTTTTTCGGAAAACTCAAAACTCACCGACGATTTGAAACGCAAAGTGTATTGATTTTAGTTGACTCAAACGTAACAAACAACGGATTGTGCATGCAATTAAGGGTGCGAAGATTCGGCGCGGAAATTTTCTAATTATTTAGCGAAATCCTGCTGAAGGTTAAAAATTTTATAAATTTAAGTTGAACATTTATGAATGAAGTTTTCATTATAGTAGCAGGATGGATTATTCAAGATGGAAATTATCCTGATTTTCGTGTTGGCGAAAACCGAGATTTCGCACTTCAGTTATATGGAATTTCACTAAAGCCATCAAAAATGCGCTTAAAATCGGCTCAATATCTCAATAGGGGAAATTATCAAATTTGCGGCGAAATTATTTATTGTAAGAAAGATACTGTTGTCATAGATTTTGGTTTTTTAGCATATCAGTATGACGTTGGAGAAAAACATTTGCCGGATTGGGTGCAATCGCATAATTTGAAAAAAGGAGATTGGGTTGAAGGTGAAATTAGTTTAGGGATTGATCCGTTTTTTTATTTCTACTTTTTAATTAAACGTCGAAATATACCGAAACTTACTTATTCTTTTCTGATTAAACAAGTTTTTCTCGACACTTCTCCATTAGTTCTTGCCGGAGAATGCTATGTTAGTGATAAGAGTCGAGAATCTTTTCAAGAGAGAGAAAAAACAGATGCTTGGAAAGATAGCGCCGGCGGTATCGAATCTCCTATGCCTTTCACCCCAACATATTTATTCAAATGTATATTTCTCGAAAAATGAGGTTAAATTACTGAACAAAACCAACATTTTACTGCTTTTCCTCCTCATTCGTCTTTAATTTATTTGCTCAAAATAGCAAAAAGACGAAACGCAGTCTAGTGCCAATAAAATATCCAAGCATTTTTTAACTTCTCAAACTCTATAAATATTCGACATTCTTTCGGGCAAACTCGTAACATTGTCAATTATCGTGTAACCGACATCGCCGTATATATCTCTTAAACCGTTAAATTTGTGATATATTTACGTTATGCCGAGACTTGATGAACATCACGAAAGCGTTAAAAAAGCATTGGTAAAAGATGGTTGGACGATTACGAATGACCCGTTCACAATAGATTTTGAAGATGCCACATTGTTTGCCGATCTTGCTGCCGAAAGGACGATTGCCGCACAGAAAGAAAATGAAAAAATTGCGATTGAAATAAAGACTTTCGGTAGTAATTCGGCGTATGACGATTTGGAAAAAGCCTTCGGACAATATCAAGTTTATCGTTCATTTCTGCGAAAACTCGAACCGGCGCGGGAAATTTTTCTTGCTGTTTCAGATGAAAAATACGATAAAATATTTACTCGCGCTTCGGTAAAGTTTTTGGTTACGGATTTGCAAATCAAACTTCTTGTTTTTAATGCTGAAATGGAGGAAATCGTAAAATGGATAAAGTAGAAAAATATAATCAAATTCTAAATTCTTTGATTTTGAAATACGCCGAATTAAAACCCGAATATTCAAATAACGAATGGCAACCGATTCTCGACTGCGAACACGGCGAATATCTTTTAATGAAATTTGTTTCAAACAAAACCGGCGAATCAAAAAACAAATACCCGATTTTTCATTTCCGACTCAAAAACGGAAAGGTTTTTATCGAAGAAAATAACACGGATTCGGATATTTTCAGTGAATTGCTGAGATTGGGCATTCCTGAAAGCGATTTATCAATCAATTAATTTAAGTTCAAAACGGCTTTAGATTCTCATAAATCAACTCGTCAAACGTCGATAAATATTCGGCATTCTTTCGGGCAAACTCAGCACGTCGTCGATGATCGTGTAGCCGACATCGCCGTATAGATCTCTTAATTCGGCTTCGGATTCGCGGTCGATGGTGATGCAAAATGGCGTGATTCCCAGCATTTTGGCTTCGGTTAAGGCTTCGCGCACGTCTTCGCGGGCGTAGCGTGCGTCGCCGTAATCGTGGTCGTAAGGTCTGCCGTCGGTTAAGATTATCAGCAATTTTGTGCGCGATTCTTGGCGTTTTAATTTTGCCGCCGCGTGTCGGATCGCCGCGCCCATTCGCGTGTTGTTTTGAAATGTGATGCCGCCGATTCGTTTTTCGATTTCTTCGGAATATTTTTCCGCAAAATCTTTGACGACGTAGAATTTTACGTTGCGTCTGCCTTCGCTCGTGAAACCGTTTATCGAATAAACATCGCCGACGGCTTCGAGTGCTTCGCTCATTAGCACCAAGCCTTCTTTTTCGATTTCGATAATGCGTCTGCCCGGATGCGTGTAAGGTTGGAGCGGGTTTCTGGTAATCGTCCGCGCCGTCGAAGATGACTGATCTAAAAGCAAAGAAACGGCAACGTCGCGCTGTTTTCTGAGGCGTTTCGTGTAAATATTTTCCGATGGCTGCCCGTCGCTGCGTTTGTCCACAACGTATTCGACGAGTGCGTTCAGATCGTAATCTTCGCCGTCAATTTCGCGGTTGATGCGCGTCAGATTTTCGGGTTTCATCAATTGAAATTGATGCCGAATCGAAGAGATCACGCCGCGATAACGCGAACGTGCGAGTTCGACAAAATTTCGGTCGCCTTGGCGCACTTTTTTCTCGATGACGCGGCTCCAACCGACGCGATAATCGTTTAAATCTCTGTCCCATTCGTCGTATGAAAATGCCAGATCGCCCGATTCTAACGGCTGTTCGGGCATTTCGTTGTTTGCCCAAGCCTCTGCGCCTTGCAGATCGTCCGGCTCATTGTCGTCGTCGTCCAAATTGTTCCACGCGCTGAATAAATCTTTAATATCTTGCGCTTTTTTCGGTTGTTGTTCGCGTTTTACTTGGTTTTCCAAAACCGATTCGGTCGAATTTTTATCTTCGTATGCGTATTCGCCTTTTTGCTCGTTTTCCGCTTCTTGCGATTGCGTTTCTTCGGGCGTAATATTTTGAAAAAGCGTATAAACACGGCTTGTCGCCATCAAGCTGTCGGCGACAGTCGGATTTGGGATTTGGGATTTGGGATTTGGGATTTCCGCGTTCTCATTTTTAAAACTGCGGAGATAATTGTCCACAACGGTTTCGATTTCCGACACGATTTGACCGTAAAATTGTCTTGCATCGTCGGTTGCGCCGCCGCAGAGCGTGATTTGGAACAGCAATTCAAACGGAACTTGGTTCATCGGAACGTCGAAAATGAACGGGCGTTTTTCGCGCAAAAATTTCTGCATTAAGTCTAAATCTTTTCGCAAACCGCGATAATTTCGCCGCAAAGCCGCGTCAATTCGCGCATTTTCCATCGTGCCGAAAATCTTTTTTGCCAAACGCGGTTCGGGAAAAATTTGCAAAACAGCGCGATAATCCGAATCTTTCGGCAATTTTTTGATGCGTTTTTTAAGTTCCGCTTTTATCTCTTCATCTGACAAAGCCTTTTCGCCTTTTTGCACGTCTTCGATGTAACCGGCAAGCGAAAATGCGTCAATTTCGTCGGCAGTTGCGGCGTAAAGTTCGTTTAATTCGGCAAATGCAGCTTTCAAATTTTTAGAATCTTTCTCGAAAGTTCCGAATTCGATTTGTCCCGCGCCGTGTGCCGCGAGAACTTTGTAAAGCCGAAAATCCATCTCGTCCGACTGAAATTCGTTGACGTTCGACGGCAAATAAACTATCTTTCCGTCGCCGATGCGCGATTCTTGCGGCATTGCCGTCAGCGGCGCGATCTCGATTTCTTTACCTGTCAAACCTTCGACATAAATCCGCAAAATCGTTTGAATTTTTTCGAGCGGCAAACCTTCCTGCGCTTCTTGTAAAAGTTCGTTCGATTGACGAGTTTCCAGCGCAAAATAACTTTTTCGCGCTTTTGCCGAGACGTTTTCTTTTTCAACCAAACCCGTTTCAACCCATTCTTCAAATTGTTCGAGCGAAACTTTTTTCAACGCTTGCGCCGAAGAACGAAACGCGGCAAGCGCGCTTTCCGCATCTTTTTCGGCAATTTCCGATACGAGATTTAAGACTTTTCGCGAAATCGCAATAATGTCGTCTTTCTTCTTTAAAGTTTGAATTTGCGCGAAAAATTTCGGCGTAGCGCGAAGAAAGGCAATTAAAATGGCGTTTCCGTGTTGCGCGATAATTTTTAAAACACCGCACCAATCTTCAAAAACTTCATCCGTTTTTTGCAAAACAACACTTCCCGCAGAAACGAAATGCAGAGTTACACTGCCGCCGAATTCCAAAAATTCACGCGATTTTTCCATCAAACGAATTGCGTTTTCGGCAGTAAGTTTTTTGAGAGATTCCGGCAAATTTGCCCACAAATCCGCCGTCATTCCGCCGGTTCGATTCGCAAAATGCGCGGCGAGCGCGATGACCGCCGATGAAACACTTCGTTGCTTCGTATCAACGTCAAATCTTTTCAATGCTTCGGCAACTTGCGGCGTTTTTTGCAGGAAATCTGCACTGTGTTTTGCCGAACGATTGGCGATTTCGCCGGCGAGTTTTAAGATTTCGCCTAGAAGTTCGTCGTCTTTGATTTCTTTGGCAAGACGCGGAATTAATTCAAAAGTGTCGAGCGCGATCGAACTCGACAAAACTAATTGGCGTGTGCAAATTTGGAAAACCAGCGGACGAGATTTTTCGGGAACGAATTTCAATCCGCCAACTCCGTCGGTGAAAAATTTCGCGCCCAGATCGGCATTTCCCATCGCTAAACGTCTGCCCAATTCCGCCCAATTCCGCAAATCGTCCGCCGACAAAATTTTCGCCGCTTTCGGCACGGCTTCGACAAATTCGCGGCTGACGCGCAAAGAAACGCCCGCCAAACTTGCGCTCGATTCGAGTGCGGCGCGTTTTTGTTCGCTAGAAAGTCTGGTCAGACGCTTGGCAAGTCCGGTGAAGGTTTTCTTTTTTTGATTCGATAAATCTTTTTCGCTTTCCGCCATATTTCAATTTTAAGTGAAAAAGTCGGAAAGGTGAAAAGGTGAAAAAGTTTGAATTGAAGTTTTCTTGATTTATTGAGTATTTTCAAATAAAGAAATGCGAATCAAGGGTAGAGAAACTTTGAAATCTTAGCGAACTTTGCGCCTTTGCGGGAAATAAAATTGTTTGATTGTAATAAATTTGCTGTAAAGTCGAAACATATTTTCCCGCAAAGGCGCAAAGTTCGCCAAGAAAACGATATTTTTCACAAACTATTTCTACCCTTGATTCACATTACAACAAAAACTTTTTCACTTTTTCACTTTTTCACTTTTAAATTCCATCGTGCCGTCGTCGAGTCGTCCGTAGCGCAGCATCGAAAGGTCTTTGACGTAATTTTGATGCAATTTCCAAGGCGGTTTTGAACCTTGACGCGGCAAAGTGTCCAACGCCCGCAAAACGTAGCCGGAATTGAAATCTAAAACAGGTTCGGCTTCGATCGACGAATCATTGACGCGCGGCGTGGCGATTTGAAAATCGTTTTTGTCCATATATTTCAACATTCGGCAAATATATTCCGCCGTCAGATCGCATTTCAGTGTCCACGAAGCGTTCGTGTAACCGAACGCCGACGCAACATTCGGCACATCGCTATACATCATTCCTTTGTAGGCAAGCGTTTTCGACATCTCGACAGGCTTGCCGTCAACGACTAAATCTAATCCAGCCATCAATTTCAGAACGAGTCCGGTTGCCGTAACGATTATGTCCGCGTCGAGATTTTCGCCCGATTTTAACTGCAAACCTGTTTCCGTAAAAGTTTCGATTTGGTCGGTTTTGATCGATGCTTTTCCGTCGCGAATTGCTGTGAAAAGGTCTGAATCCGGCACAAGACACAGCCTTTGATCCCAAGGATTATAACTTGGCGTAAAATCTTTGACGGCTTCTTCGCCGAGTTCTTTTTTTATACCTTTTGCAATTAGCCATTTCATTGCCGCAGGTTTTTTGCGCGAAACTGCATAAAAAACCATTCCGAGCAGAACATTTTTCCAACGCGAAATCGTGTATGCGGCGCGGTTAGGAAGCGCGGCGCGAAGAAAATTGGCGATCAAATCTTTACTCGGACGCGAAACGATATACGTCGGCGAACGCTGAAGCATCGTCACGTGCGCGGCGCGTTTCGCCATCGCCGGAACGAGCGTAACGGCAGTTGCGCCGCTGCCGATAACAACAACTTTTTTGTCTGTGTAATCAATATCTTCCGTCCATTTTTGCGGATGAACGATTTTGCCTCGAAACCGATTCATTCCGGCAAATTCGGGCGTGTAACCTTTGTCATAATCGTAATAACCTGTGCAAAGATACAGAAAATTGCAGGTAAATCGGACAATTCCCGCGTCCGTTTCCGCTTCGATCGTCCAACGCGCTTCGTCGGTTGACCAATCAGCTTTTTTGACGCGGTGGTTGTAACGAATTTTTTCGGTAAGATGAAATTCTTTCGCAGTTTCGCGAATATATTCGAGAATCGAAGGTCCGTCGGCAATCGCTTTCGGATCGTTCCAAGGGCGAAATCTGTAACCGAGCGTGAACATATCCGAATCCGAACGAATTCCGGGATAACGAAACAAATCCCACGTTCCGCCGAGTGCCGCGCGTCCTTCTAAAATCGCAAAAGTTTTGTTCGGGCATTCCATTTTCAAACGTGCGCCCGCGCCGATTCCCGAAAGTCCCGCGCCAACAATCAAAACGTCAAAATGTTCCATATTTGTTAGTAGTTGCAAGTCGGAGCGCGGACGACTCGTCCGCCGCGCCTTCGAGTAAAACGAGAAAGTGCGCGAAAAGCCGCAGCTAAAATCAACTTGATTTATTCCAAGCATTTGCCGTTCTTGCTTCGCTCGAACGGTGCGGACGAGCCGTCCGCGCTCCAATTTTTGATCTAGTCGTAAAAAGTCGCCCACGCTGATGGCAGATTAAAAAGTTCGGCAACTTCGTCGCTTCTTTCGATCATTGCAAATTTTATGCTCGGGTCGGCAAGTTTTCCGTCGGGATAGATGAAAAAATGAAAACACGGATTGCTCGCACCTTCGCGCAGAGCGTCGATTCTGTTGGCGCGTTCCATTTCGGCAAATAAATCCATCAAAAAATTTTGCTCGGCGGCGGTCAAAGTTCGGCGCGGAATATCGATCGCACAACCCGAAGTATGCGGCGGAAGCGAACCTTTTCCGCGCACCACAAACGAATTCGGATTGTTGCCGTTTAAGATAATTTGATAATCCATCGAGCGCGACATACTCGAAAAACGCAGAGGATTTTTGAATTTATCGTAATATTTTTGCGCGATTTCTTCCATCACTTTTCGCGCTTGTTTGTTATACATCCGAAGCATCCGAATCCGCATTTGCCGTCGGTCGCGCCCGTTGTTCATATCATATTTTTGACCTTCAAAATTTTCGGCAAGTTTTTTTAATGTCTGATATTTGGGCGAATCAGTCGAAAGTTTGCTCGAACCGCCGTCAAAATCGAACGATGAAAATTCGTTTTCCGTCGCGCTTCCGCCGATGTCCAAAACGTAAGTTTCGGTCGCGCTCGGCAATTCGACAAGATGACTTCCTTCCATTCGATGCTGCGCCAGATCCGCAAAATCCAAAGGCTGTTTGTAACCGCCGCGCTGAATCAATTCGGCAAGTTTCGCCTTTTGTTTGGAAACATTTCCGCCGATAAGTTCGGGCGGCAACGGGTTTAATCCAGCCGGATCGGGATTGCCCGGATTGCCGTGATTCATTGCGTGATTCAATTGTTTTTTGAAAAAATCGATCGGCACGTTCAAATCAGATTGCTTGACGGTGCCGTCGGTTGTCGTTGTTGTTGACGCTTGAATTTTATCGAGATTTTCGACTTTTATTTGCTCTTCCTGAACTTCCCACGCCGAAATCAGATCGTCCAAATTGTCGTCGCCCGCGCCGCCGCCCATCGGATCGTCAACCCGAATCGGAATTGCCAACGCCAAATCAATTTTCAGAGGTTTTCTCGGTTTTCCGTTTGAATTATCGCCGGTCGAACCTGAATTGCTTATCACATAACCTGCGATCGTCACGAACACGATCAAAAATATCGAAGCGATCGAGCCGATAACGACAACCGGCAATTTTTCTTTGTTTTCAGGTGTCTTTTGGACATTTGCCGCCGCTTTTTGGACGTTAGATTTCGGAGTTTGAGTTTTCGCTGAACTGCTCGATGTTTCGGGCTGATCGCTGATCTTTGTTTTCTGTTTTTCAAACGAAATCTTGATTCGCGTATCATTTCCGAGCTTTACCGTATCGCCGTCGAATACGAGTTGCGGCGCACCGGAAAGTTTTTTTCCGTTGACAAAAGTTCCGTTGGTCGAGTTTTCATCAACAACGAGAATGTCTTCGCCGTCGCGGAAAAAAGTCGTATTCAGACGCGAAAGTCCCGCGTCGTCCAAAACAACCCGCGCCGCATCGGTTCGCCCGATCGAGATCTCTTCTTCGAGCGAAACTTCCCGGCTGTCATAGCCGGATTCGATGTAGAGCGTAACTTTTTTCACCGAAATTTAATGATGATGATCTTCGTCCGCAACTTCTTTAAGTTTGGAAATGTCGAGCATTTTTGAAAAATCGTCAAAGTGAAACATCGTTTCGTCTTTGCAATAATCGCAAAAAAACGTAACGTCTTCGCCGAGATACATATCTTTCAAATGATACGCGATAAAACAGCCGTAGCAACGCTGAATGCGTTTGCCGAATTGATTCAAAACTTCCTCGCTATTTTCCTGCACTTTTTAATTCTTTCCGAAAGCGAAAAAAAAGGCAAGAACTTTGACCGCGAAAACCGCGAAAAAGCGCGAAAGATTTCAATGCTTTTGTTTTTTTCGTATGTTTCGCGCTTTTTGCGGGCAAATCCATCTTGTTTTATTACCGCAAATAGTTTTAGAATTACGGCGAATGGCGAAATTCTTTTCACGACAATTTTTCACGCCGACGCGCTCGATTTCGATTGGTTTTCTGCTCGTCATTTTGCTCGGAACATTTTTTTTATCAATGCCGTTTTCCGCCACGGAAGGAAAAACTATCGGCTTTATCGACGCGCTTTTTATCAGCACTTCAGCCGTTTGCGTAACCGGACTTTCGCCAATAGACATCGGCTCGAAACTCACTTTTTTCGGGCAATTCGTCGTGTTGATCTTAATGCAGATCGGCGCACTCGGTTTGATGACTTTTACGACGGTTTTTTATTATTGGTTCGGCAGTAAATTGCCAATCGCCGACCGTTTGGCGATTCAGGAAACCTTTCAAAATCTGCCCGCAAAACAGATTCGGCGACTGATTTTTTATATCGTTTCATTTACGATTGCAATCGAAGCCGTCGGAACGATCTTGCTCTTTATTCATTGGACGATCAAAGGCGATTTTGCTTCGCATGCGCAAACTTTTTGGTATGCGCTTTTTCACGCCGTTGCCGCTTTTACACACGGAAGTTTTTCGCTTTTTCCCAATAGTTTAATTAATTATCAAAAAGATTTTCCGGTAATTTTTATCATCACTTCGCTGATATTTCTCGGCGGTTTGGGTTTTCTTGTCGCGCTCGAATTAAAGGATTTTTTGCTCTCGAAATTTTTTCCGAAGGATAAAAAAATACGCCGTTTGAGCGTGCAAACAAAACTTACGCTCATCACGCTTATTGCATTGATTTTCGGCGGAACGATCTTGATTTTCTTTAACGAACGCAACGGCGTTTTTGCGCAGATGACTTTTGCGGAATCGCTTGCGAACAGTTATTTTTTCTCGATCGTGCCGCGAACTTCGGGATTTAATACCGTTCAAATGAGCGATTTCAGCGGCGCGAGCGTTTTTGTTTTGATGATCTTAATGTTTATCGGCGGCGGTTCGGGTTCGGCTTCGGGCGGAATTAAAGTCGGAACTTTCGGTTTGCTCGTGGCTTATACGTTTGCGCGTCTGCGCGGGAAGAATCAGTTAAACCTTTGGAACAGAACAATTCCGCAAAGTTCGATCGATAAGGCTTCGGCGATTGTTGTTGCATCGGCGAGCTTAATTTTAATTGCGACGCTGATTTTAATGTTCACCGAAACGCAAAATTTGAGCGCGAAGGAAAGCCAGGCAAATTTCGTCCCGATTCTGTTCGAAACGATTTCCGCTTTCGGCACGGTCGGTTTAACGATGGATTTTTCAGCGCAACTTTCCGAAGCCGGAAAAATTATTTTATCGCTCGTAATGTTCGCCGGACGAGTCGGAATTATCAGCTTAATTTTGGCTCTGAGTTTGCGCGAAAAACCGGCGCAGTTTTCTTACGCCGAAGAAAATGTAATGATTGGGTAATCGGACTTTGGACTTTGGTTTTTGTTTTTTGTAAATCCAAAACCAAAGACCGAAAACCGAAGCCCAAAAACCAAAATATGAAAACATTTGCAGTCATCGGACTCGGACATTTCGGTTCGGAAGTTGCGAAAAAATTATTTGACGAAGGCAAGGAAATCATTGCCATTGATGCGGATAAAGAGCGTGTGCAAGACGCGGCTGAATTTTCCTCGCAGGCGATTTGCGCCGACGCGACAGACAAAAAAGTATTGGAAAATCTGAGTTTGATCGACGTTGACGCAGCGATTGTCAGTCTTGGCGAAAGAATGGACACCAGCACACTTACTGCGCTTCATTTGAAAGAGATCGGCGTGCCGTATCTAATCGTCAAAGCAATTTCCAACGACCACGAAAAGATTTTACGCGCTCTCGGCGTTGACGAAGTTTTGCATCCCGAAGAATTTGCGGCGCGAAGTTTGGCAACGCGTCTTTCGCTTTTCGGCGCGTCTGATTTTTTGCCGATTTTGTCTGATTATTCAGTCGTTTCAATGAAAACTCCGCATTGTTTCATTTCGTCGAGTGTTTGCGATGTCGAATCAAAAGATGTGCAAATCGTCGCCGTTCAGCGCGGAAATTCGGTAATTTTAACTCCCGCAGACGACGAAATTCTCCGCGCCGATGACACGCTCGTCGTTATGGGAAAAAATCAAAATCTCAATCAACTTTCCGAAAGAATTCAAGCAGATTAAAAGGCAGAAACACGCGCGTGTTTCTGCCTTTGTGTTATTTCAAATAATCACGAAAAACCCAATCGTTTTTTTCGACTTTCGTGTGGCACGAGGCACAATTGCCTTTAGTTTCGCGTTTTTGCAAGGTTAGATCCGCACCGTTAAAAACGAAAAACTCCCAATCTCCTGATTTTTTACTGAAACCTTTTTCGCGTTTGACCATTGCGATCACGATTTGCGGCGTTTCATCGTCGGGTTTGGCTCTTTTTTCGCGGACAATGATCGAACCTGCGGGAAAAGCGGGTTTTTCTTTTTCGATTTCAACCTTTGCCAAATCATTTGCATAAACCACGCCGAAACTTAACCCGTCGTTTTCCTGCGGTTTCGGTTTTTCCTTTCGCGTTTGGGAAGTTCCTCCGCCGTAAGTCGGCATTTTTATTGTTGTTGTCCCACTGCGTGTCGTTACAGTCGGAACGTTTGAGTTTCCTATCGAACTGATAAGAGTAAAAGGTAAATTATTTCAGCCGGTTAAAACGCCGGTTCTGAAATTTGTAACTTCTTGACCGTCAATTATAAAAACATCTTTCTTTCCGCCTTCACCGTCAACTTTAATTGGATTTGCAACTTTTATTGGCTCTTTATTCATTCGCGTCCAAGTTTTGTATTTCGCAATTTCCTCGAAAACATCGCCGCTTGCCGACGATGAAAACGAATGTGAATTGTGAAAAACGAACGCAATAAAGCTCAAAATGCCGATAATTGCAATTAATTTTATTTTCAACATCGCTCTTTTTCTCCTTTTTTTTGATTGGGTGCGCGAACTTATGCGTGAGTTGCTTTGCACTTAGTTATTTTTAGCTCCAAAATGCGCGTCAGCCATTTTTTCAACCCGCTCGTTTATCATATTTTCCAATAATTCAATGCTCCACTCCAATCTCAACGATTTTTTATACATCCAAAGCGCGACCAATCGCTCTTCATCGGTCAGTTTCGGATGAGTGGTAAAGTGTAAAAAGGAAAGCATATCAATATCCTCGCGTAATTCTTCCAAAGTCATATTTTGAAGATACTTGCTTCTGCCGACTTTTCCCATACGGTTTAATATCGGTAAAAATTCCTTCAAAAGCGGTTCGATTATCGAATCATCTTCGGGGTGATCCCAATAATATGAAACCTCCGCCCACAAAATCGGCTTGGTTTCCAGATGCTCATTTGTAAAAAAACGGTTGATAGGAATAATTTTTACAAGATATTTACCGTTGGCTGTTTTATGAATTTGCTCGATTAAAGCCGACGTTGCAACTCGTCCGACCGGCGGTAAATCTTCGGTTTCTTCGTTGCGATACATAACGCCGATGACCGATTTTTTTTCGTGAAATTCATCTAAAATCGGCTTCCAATGTTCGTCCTCGAATTCCAGATGAAATGTTTGAAAAGGATAAACCACTTTTGGACGCAGAAGAATCGGAATAACTTTTCGATGTGTTACATCACCTTTTTTATGGGCTATTCCGGCATCTTCATCGTCAAATTCGGATTTATCTAAAATATCATCGCTCATCAAATTAGTCCTCAAAATTGAATGAAAATAGTTTCAACTCTTCGTCGCCGCTTGTTGTAAAACCTTCAAACTCAAAACCCAATTTCGCCAAGAGCCTTCCCGAACTTTCGTTGTCTTTGGTCGTTATCGCCAAAACGCGATTCAAATTTAAAGTTTTTCTGCCGTATTTCATCATCGCGCTTGCCGATTCAAACGCAAAACCTTGCTTTTCAAATTGCGGCAAAAACGCAAATCCGATGTCTGCGTCCGGCAAAGTTTCGCGTTTCACAAAACCGCAGATGCCGATTTGGGATTTCGGATTTGGGATTTCGGATTTCAATTCAACCGTGTAAAGTCCGAAACCATGTTCCGCATAACTTGCGCGATAACGATTTTCGAGAAAATCTTTCGCTTCATCAACGGAACGCACATTTCTGTCGCCGATATATTTGATAAACGAAGGCTGATTCAGCAAATCAAGCACAAATTCCGCATCGCTTTCAACGATTTCGCGCAAGATTAGTCGTTCGGTTTCTAGAATTTTCATCCTTTTCTAAATTCGCCTTTTCCTCTGTTTTTTTATTGAATGGAAACCAAATTAATATTTGAGTCAAAATTTCTATGATCGTTTCGATGATTATTAACATATTTACCAAAAATACGAATTACAATAGAAGTAAGGTTTTAAATTTTCTGTGCAGAATCGAGTTTATTTTCTATGACTTTGTAAAAATCTACTTTCCAATCTGCACAAAACTCGCTTCGCCGGCTTCGCTTTGCTGTCTTGCGTGATACGAACTGCGCGTGAGCGGCGATGATTCGACGTGTTTAAAACCTAGATCTAAACCGATGCGTTTCCATTCGGCGAATTCTTCGGGCGTGACGTAGCGTTCGACGGGCAGACGGCGTTCGTAAGGCTGTAAATATTGTCCGATCGTCATAATATCGCAGCTCACTTTTCGCAGATCTTTCATCAATTCGACGACTTCTTCAAATTCTTCGCCGAGCCCAGCCATAATTCCGCTTTTGGTTTTCATACGCGGAAATTGCGTGTCGCGGTAAAATGCGGCGCGTTCGAGCAGTTCAAGCGTTTGCGTATATTTCGCGTCGGGACGAACGCGGCGATAAAGTCGTGCGATCGTTTCCGTGTTGTGATTTAAAACTTCGGGACGCGCGGCGAGAACGATATTAAGTGCGTCTTCGTTGCCTTGGAAATCGGGAATTAAAACTTCAACGCGGCATTTCGGATTCATTTCGTGAACTTTGCGAATCGTTTCCGCCCAATGCGCCGCGCCGCCGTCGGACAGATCATCACGATTTACGGACGTAATGACGGCGTGTTCCAAATCTAAATGCGCGACCGCTTCGGCAACGTGCGTCGGTTCGAGCGGATCCAGATCCATCGGTTTGCCTTTGTTGACGGCGCAAAATCCGCAATGTCGTGTGCAAGTGTCGCCGCCGAGCATAAACGTCGCCGTTTTGTCCGTCCAACATTCAAAGATGTTCGGACATTTTGCTTCCTGACAAACGGTGTGCAAATTTAAACCTTTTATTAAATCTAAAACTTTGTTCTGATTTGTCGGGTCGCCGATGCGGATTTTCAGCCAATCCGGTTTTTTCAGACGCTCTTTTTTCTTTTTGGATACGAACTTTTGGATTAAAACTTTTTCTTCAATCATAACTCTTAAGTTGATTTTATCACTCTCGCACGACTGCTGTCTAAAACATCTTTTGGTAAGGAAAAAATCGTTGAACAAATTTGTTTATAATGTTAAAATGTGATTAACGCATTGAGCGTTGATCTAATTCGAAAATCTCTTTTTATTCACTAAAAATCCATTTTTCAGAAAATATATGAATGTGACTCAATGTTCTTACTGCGGCGTTTCGGTTTTTATGGAAGGCGATATTTGCCCGACGTGTGAGGCGGCAATGGGTTATCAGCCTGAGCCTGCGCCCGAAACAGTTGAGGAAAATCTGCTTGAAACTCACGCATTTACTCCAAATACCGAAACTTTTCAGCAATCTTTTGAAAGTCCGAATGTTACCCAAATCGTCACGCAAGCCGAATTTGTTCCCGAAACGAATCTGCCGCCGATGCGCTCATCAACAACTGCCGACTGGAAAAGATGTCCGATATGCAACGCCGGAATCGCGCAATATCGTGATGTTTGTTCGCGATGCGCGACTGTAAAACCTGTAAAGCAAAAATCCGGTTTAGGAAAATTCGTTTATGTTTTGCTAATTTTA
>Ga0209480_10000697_pt1 | contig 26576 bp, 28 predicted proteins | sample JI61114C2DNA_FD_187501 | JGI IMG/M metagenome (GOLD analysis project Ga0209480, IMG submission 187501) | Wastewater effluent complex algal communities from Wisconsin, to seasonally profile nutrient transformation and Carbon sequestration -... | ecosystem: Engineered > WWTP > Effluent > Algae... | reverse complement strand
TATGTTTTTCCGTTTCGTGAGCGGACTTAGTATTGGCGCATCTTCAGTTGTTGCACCAGTGTATATTTCTGAAATAGCACCACCTAAGTACAGAGGTCGAATGGTGATTTCATTTCAATTGAATGTTGTGGCAGGTATCTTGATTGCATATTTTTCTAATTATTTATTAGCGGGTGTGGGAGGAGAAAACGATTGGCGTTGGATGTTGGGAGTGGTTGCTATTCCCTCACTGTTTTTTTCTCTGCTTATGCTCATTACACCCGAAACCCCAAGATGGTTGGTACTATTCAAAAAAGATGATGCTGCAGCAGCAAAGGTATTGGCATTAACTGGGGAAGACGCACCTAAAGTAATTGCAGATATTAAAGCTTCTGTTGGTAAAACGAATACGGAACCACTCTTCAATAAGAAATTTTTCAAGCCCTTGCTACTCGCTTTTTTAATAGCTTTTTTTAACCAATTATCAGGTATTAATGCCATTATCTATTTTGCACCCAAAGTATTTGAAATGGCAGGTATTGGCCGTGAAGGCGCATTGCTTTCTACTGTTGGAATTGGGGTTATGAACTTAATCTTTACCATTGCAGGTTGGTATTTAATTGATCGATTTGGAAGAAGAGTTTTGATGTTTATTGGTTCAGTTGGGTATATTTTTTCTTTAACTATGATTGCTGTTTCTTTTAATAGTACCGATCAAAGTATGGTAGTATACTATGTGTTTGTATTCATTGCAGCACATGCTGTTGGGCAAGGTGCAGTTATTTGGGTTTTCTTATCTGAACTTTTCCCTAATTCTGTTAGAGCAAGTGGTACTTCTTTTGGCTCTCTAGTACATTGGGTATTTGCTGCATTAATTGCACAAGTGTTCCCTTATTTTGCTGCCAATATATCGGGTACCATCATTTTTGGTTTTTTTGCATTTATGATGGTTCTACAACTCTTATATGTTTGGAAAATGATGCCAGAAACAAAGGGGGTTGCTTTAGAAGATATGGGAGACACAATCATCTTACACTAAAATTATTGTCATGAAAAAAATCATTATTGCTTTAGTAAGTTTCTTGTGTTTACATTCTGCCTTTGCACAAGAGGGATTGTATTTGAGAACTCAATTCTGGGGAGGGGGTAGTTTAGATATCAGCTGGTTGTATTTTACAAAAGATGGAGTAATCTGTAAAAATCCAACTTATGGCATTAATCCCTTCAACTTGCAAAAGGAATTGGAATTAAATAAAGCCAATACTGGTAAATTTAGTATGGCTGCCAATAAAATGAATATTAACTGGAGTAGTGGTAAATCACAATCTATAAAAGCAGAATTTAATGGTGCATTATTGAAAGGATTAGATGGGGGTATTTGTACAAAAGCGAAGCCCTTTGCTGCAAAATCTTTGGCTGGTAAAACCTATAGCGGTTATGCTTCTGCAGGTTCAGTGTCTCAATCAACCGTTATTGAGTTTAAAGAAGACGGCACTTTTATAATGTATAAAAGAGGCGCCATAACGGGTTCCGGAAATATTAGTGGTTCTGCAAGTTCACAAGGAACTAAAACAGGAAAATATACGGTAACAGGCAATACCATTGTTTTTAATTACGATGATGGTACAGAATGGAGAACACTGGCACAGCCTTATGACTTAGGTAAAGACGAAATTATTTTAAATGATAAATTGTTTAGGAAAAGATAATTAGTTAAAACAAATACCCGTAGATCTCATTTCTGAAAATATAGTTCAACCAAACAACGTCATTAATACTCATGATGGCAAATACTTGGTATTGGTTGTTTCCTAAAAGAGCTTCTTTTTTATATTGAAGTACATATAGTTTACCACCATTGATATTTCTTGGTTCACTTAAATAGAACTCAATGGGTTCATCACCTGGTTTTAAAGCAATATTTGCTTCTTTTGCAACTTGCAATGCCAACTGATATGCTGTTTGTTCGGCATCAAAACGATTAATACTTTTTTCTAGAGGAACCATTAATTGATAAGTGCCCAATTTGTCTTTGCGATGAATAATTTGACCAGCTGCTTTTGGGTCAAGTACGTATAAGTTCGTTGGAATCATAGAGCCATTTGCATCCCAAGTACTACCGGGTTTGTAAAGACTCTTAAAGTCTCGGTCTTCAGCATAAGCAATCATTCCTTTGCGCATCACTTCTATGATATTTTTGATCCTGAAATCTTTAGGTGGAGCGTTCTCTGCCCAGGAGATATAATTACTATCGTTTTGAATAGTATAGTAAAGGTCATGGTTGGGTATGAATCCGATTTGCGGGAAGACGGCTGCATTTTCTTTCGCAGGTATTCTAATATACAAGTACTCTTGATTCTTTTCCCAAAAGTTAAACAAATAATAGGCTTTTAATTTTTTCAAATCTTCTGTACTCATTGTTGTAATACCTATAGGCCAAACATTGGCATTTTCAGTTCTAAGCAGCTCTAATGAATCAATCTGAAAATGTTTTTTCATCCTGGCTGTTTTTATTTCCTTGGCCGGCAGAAAAGAAGAGAAGCTGGAATTATTTGTATACGTTGATAGTTTATTTAATTGAACAGGATATTTGGTATATGCCTGCATTTTTTTGATGGAAGTGCTCGTGTCTGCCGTTTGCTGAATTTTTTTATAACTAGTACTTAAAACAACAAAATAGTGCTCAACTACTAAGCAAAATGGCTTTTTAAATTGATACTGTTCAGGTATATGCTGATTTGAATGCGGATAGAATTCTAAAACCTGATATTCTTTCGTTAATGCTTCAACACTCCATCCATTTAAACTTTGAATAATTTCCTCTTCGGCTTCACTAATGCCATCTTGAATCCATAATGGTTGCCCTTCTTTTTCAAGTCCATTTAACACTCGTTTTGCAGAAGATGGTGCGTATCCCCAACCTTCTTGTAGGTCATTATTATAGCGCTTCCTTGTTTCTTTGTCTTTTACCATGGGGGCATCTAATACAATTCCTTTAGAACTGAGTATGCGTAACCGATTAATATAATTTTCAGTTTCGATCCAATTTTTTGCTGTAGCATTTTTACCAATACAAACTGAAAGGAGAATCAATATTAAATAGAAGGAATATTTAGTAGTCATATAAATGATTATTAAATAGTAAAAATAAGTTCCATTAACTTTATTCAAGTACCGTTAGCACGGTATAATAAATCAATCATTTTATGGGAAAATTGTATCAACGGGTTGTATTCATTGCAGTGATGTTTTCTAATGGACTACTCTTTGCTCAACCCAACACCAATATCACCATAGCGTCCCTTTTTAAAGTAGCTCCATTTCTGAAAGGGAAGACTTCATTCTTAGGAACACCCTTTAATACTGCAGGCGATAAATTATATATGATAGGACATCAAGATGGAAGTTTTCCTGATTTAGGTTGGCATGTAAAAGATGAAATGGGAGGCATTTGGCATCACCCAATTAAATTAATGGATGGTTTTAATGCGAGTATTACCGTAGGGAAAAAGGCGTATGCTTTAGATAAGGCGATTGGGTTTGTTAATTATCCTTTTGGCAATAAACATATTTATACGGTGGGATCAACACCGCTCAGTATTGAGCGGTATCAGTTTGTTCCAGACCAATTACCAGGCCTGCAGATTGAATATGCAATCAAAAACACCAGTAATCAATCGATTCAAATTGAATTTAATATTGAAGCTGTTTCAAATTTAATGCCTGTATGGTTGGGTGAAAGAACGGGAATGATTAACTCCAAGGATCTAGCCAGCTTTGATCCCTCCAATAACAGATGGATGGTAAAAGATTCATTGAACCCTTGGTATGTTGTTTATGGTTCTACTGTTAAAGGGGAAGCAAGCAAAATGGTTTTTTCAAAAACAAATAAGCCCAATACAGCTGTCTCGAATACCACTTACAAAATTGAGATTAAACCCAATGCTGTTTATTATTTACCATTCACTATTGCGGGTTCGGCTAAGTCTAAAGAACAAGCGATGAGCAGTTATAATCAAATCAAAAATGCAGCTGCTTCCTTACTTGCTATAAAGAAAAAACGGGTATTGAATTTGAATCAATATTCTACTTTGACTTTAAATGACAATGCAATTGCAACCAGTTTTGAATGGTTGAAGTATAACAGTGATTGGTTAACACAAGATGTTGAAGGAATTGGCAAAGGGGTAGTTGCTGGATTGCCAGATTATCCTTGGTGGTTTGGCGGCGATATGGTGTACACTTTAAAGGGATTGATTGCAATGGGCAGAAAGGATTTGGTTTATAGTACCATTGACTTGGTACATGGTATTTCTGAAAAAACAAATGGAAATGGGCGTATAGTTCATGAAGTGTCTACCAATGGTGCTGTTTTTAATCCTGGTAACGTAAACGAAACTCCTCAGTTTGTCTCTTTAATTTGGGACGTTTTTTGTTGGACAGGTGATACACTGTTTTTACAAAAATATTTTCCTTCAGTAGTGAAAGGATTGAATTGGGTATTAACCGAAAATGATTCGGATGGTAATTTGTTGCCAGATGGTGCAGGCATGATGGAAATTCATGGATTAACTTCTGAAATGATTGATGTTGCTGCTTATACACAGAAAGCTTTTGCCGATGCGGCTAAAATGGCATCGTGCTTAAAACAAGAATTATTAGCTAAAGACTATCAACAAAAAGCAGATTTATTAAAGGTTAAAATCAATACTCAATTTTGGGTAGAGAAAGATCACTCATATGCTGATTTTATTGCTACTAAACAGCAGGCTCTGCACTTAATGGAAGATGCAATTGTAAGGGCTGATACTTTGGGAAATGGATGGGCTGTTAAAGAATTGACTAAGATGAAAGCTGCAACCGTCTTGGATACTACAAGCAAGAACAAAGGCTTTGTAATGCACCATAATTGGGTAGTGAATACCCCGCTTGAAACAGGAGTTGCTGAAAATGATCAAGCCATTAAAGCATTAAATACCGCCAAAAGATTTTCTAATGGGTTCGGAATGTATGTAACGGGAATTGATAAAAATGAAAAAAGAGACATGCAAGAGTATTCATATGCGGCTAGCGTAGGAAAAAATGATTTTACCTATACTGGTACGGTAATGACTTTACCTACGGCGGTGCAAATTATTGCTGAGAATAATTATGGAAGGCCTGATGAAGCATATGATTTATTGAAAAAAGTAAATAAGACTTTTGGATATGCGCTACCCGGTTCCATGTATGAAGTATCTCCCGATTATGGTATGATGACACAAGCCTGGAATGTATATGCTTATGGAGAGCCTATAGTAAAACAGTTTTTTGGAATTAGACCTTACGCATTTAAAAAACAAGTTATTGTTTCACCACAATTGCCTGCTGTGCTAACCCATGGCAGTATTGAACATGTAGTGATAGGCGATAACCAAGTATCGGTTTCATTTAAGCAAGAAAAAAATAGCATTGATTTTACCATTAATCAAAATGCGAATGATTGGAAAATCCTATTTCAACAACCTGTAGGAAAGTTTAAAAGTTGGAAATTGAATGGTAAAACTATTAAGCCAATTGTAGTAGGAAATATGGAGCAAATAGAAATATTTATGCAAAAAGCAACTGTCTTGCTGAATAATTAATACTTGAGTGATAATAAATGATACTTCGATTCCATTTAAGGTATTTCTTGCCCAGACGCTATGACGTATTTTCGGATAAATCCAATTCCGATGAATATTTTATAGCTGAACATGCATATTTATTTTCAATATTTCAACATAATTGCAATTTCATTTTCACTCTTTTGTTTGATTATAGTTCTTACAAAAGGAACAAGAAAATTGCCAATGTTGTATTTGTTTATCTCTAATACAATTTTGATTTTAGCTTCAATACTTTATTGGTTATTTTCGACTAAATTAATTTTTCAATACCCACATTATTTAAGAGTTCCAGGCCCCTTTTTTTATTTAACAGGGCCAAGTATGTTCTTATTTGTTCGGACATTGCTTTATAGGGAAAGTCATTTTAGGAAAAATGATTGGTTGCATACTATACCCTTTATAATAAGTGTAATTGAATTGATACCTTTCTATTTAAGTGGAGCAGAACATAAACTAGGAATTCTTCAAAACGAGAACTTAGATTTTGCTACCCATATTACAAATTTCAATGAGGGATTTATCGGGAAAGATTTGCATTACTTTTTTAAAGCAGGCAGTTGGGCTATTTATTTTTATTACTCTCTAAAAGTTTATTTTACTTTTAGAAAGAAAATTAAAACTGCTATTATTTCTGATTACAATAGAAAATTTGCTTTTTTACGATTTTTTTTATTGACTAAAGTAATTGGTTTTTTCCCCTTGAATATAACAACATTGTTTGCGCATAGCAATCAATTATATACAAGTATTTTAATTGCTAGTAATTTCATCAGCTTAATCAATATATTTCTTTTGGCTTTTGAGTACCCTGAAATGATTTATGGTAAAGACTTTTATTCGGTCACTGAAAATAATAGAGAGAACTTAATGAAGATTGTGATGAGTCAAACTGAAAATCTAAAGTTTTTAGAAAACAGCAGACACGAAGCAAATATTCTTCTAGACGTTAATTATAAAGTCATCTATTTTAACAAATTAGCTGAGATTAAATTTTGTGAACTGTACAGTCATACATTACAATTGAACGAGGATTTTACTGATTATCTTGATCCAGTTTCTAAGGATAATTTTTTTACGTATTTCCAACAATCCTTACAGGGAAAAACCATACAGGCAGAAGAAAAATTCATGTTACATAATGAATCAAACTTTACTTGGTTGCAAATTAGTTTTATTGCTCATTATGCTGAAAATGGCAAATTGATTGGAGTTTCAATTGGTGCAACAGCTATTGATGCAAAAAGAAAAATGGAGCAATTACAAGCGAAATATTTACAGAGTCTTGATGAGTTGGCATGGAACAGTTCTCATATACTAAGAGCCCCTGTTGCAAATATGATGGGAATACTTCAACTTTTACAAGAAACCAATATTGCTTTAGATGATACAGAAAGGGCTCAATTTTTGAAACACTTATCTAGCGAGGTAAAAAGGGTAGATACAGTTATTAAAGATATGGTAGCAAAAGCTAGAAAGGGTTTAGAAAATTAATTGCCAATTAGCTAGTATAAGATGAAATTAATTAATCTGTATATTTGACTATGCTTGAAATAAAATTAGATAGAAGTAGTTTTAAGGCCCAGAATGCAATTTTGGCTTCAAATCATGCACATTACTACAAAAATCTGAGTTGGGTTCAGCGTTTAGAAATCGCCAATTATCTAAATAGTGTTGCATATAATTACCCCTTAAATAATCCACCTAAAATGGATAAATTTAAATTTTCGAGTCGTTCAATTAAATGACATGGCTAATATTTTTAATAATGACTTTAGGGATTTTATTTCAGCACTTAATAATCAATCCGTAAAATATATTTTGGTTGGTGGATATTCAGTCATTCTTCATGGCTATCCCCGAACAACGGGTGATATGGATATTTGGGTTGAACGAACCTCTGAAAATTATCAAAAAATCAAAAACGCTTTTCAGCAATTTGGAATGCCAGTATTTGATATGACTTTAGATAATTTTCTTTCACATCCCAATTGGGACGTTTTTACTTTTGGAACACCTCCTGTTGCTATTGATTTAATGGTGCAAGTTGAAGGTCTAGATTTTGCATTAGCCTACGATAAGTCAATATACTTTGAAGATGATGGTTTGTCTATACGAACAATTCATAAAACCGATCTCATTCAGACTAAACAGGTAGTTAACCGCCCCAAAGATCAAGATGATTTATTGAATCTTGTATAAGCCAAGATTGTCGGTCTGCGACCGACTTCTTCCCGTATTGAACTTACTCAAACCCTTTCGGCAACCTTTGGTTGCTTTGTCTGTTCCATTTTCGACAGCTTACACTCGCAAGCGCGTGACGCTGCCTCAAACGAACAGACCGCAGCTGTCGCTGCGAGGGTTTGTGGTCTCGCCAAGTCCGCCCATTAGTTATTGATTCTGTTCGTTTTTGTCATGTTTTTTGCAGCGCACCTTGGTGCGCTGTAGTGATTTATAGGCCTGCCTGAAAAAATATTTAATAATTCAAAAAAAATGTTAGAGTATTGTATTCAACTATAATCACAACTATAATTAATTGATTATTAATTAATTATAATAAAATTAATATTAACTAATAATAAAAATATAACCATGATTCCAGAGCCAAGATTTTACCTAAAAGACCAAAAATCAAAAGAGCCTACACTTATTTATTTGGACGTGAGGTATACCAGTTTAGCTGGAATTGAACGCTTCACTTTGACTACAGGTGAGAAGATTCGACCAGAAGAATGGAACCTAATCACTCAAAGGGCAATTGTAAGTAAGCAATTGCAGAAGAATAGTAGCCTCAACTTTTGGCTAGAAAAAATGGTCAACACTTTTAAGTCTGAGTTTAGAAACTTTCAGATAGAGGGTACTATACCAACTGCTGCTATATTAAAAGCAAAGGTAAATGGAATACTAAACATTATTCCGATACCTGTAGTGGACGCTCCTAAGCAGAAACTTGATCTATTTCCTTTTATTGAGCAATTTATAAAGGATTGCGTACCAATTAGAAAGGAGGCTACCATAAAAACTTATTGGGGTACTTATAGAAAGATGAAACTATTTGCAGAAATGCGTGGTATCAAAAGTTTTGGATATAATGATATCACACTTGAATGGCGAAGTCAATTCATCAAATTTTTGCAGTCTAAAGGTGTCAGCCGCAACACAGAAGGTAAACACATCAAAACAGTAAAAGTGTTTATGAATGAAGCGACAGAAAGAAACCTGAATACAAATCTTGCTTTCAGAAGTAAGGGCTTCCAGAAACCAAGTGAGGATATTCATAAGATATTCCTTACTATGGAAAAAATTACTAAGCTGGCTAATCTTGACTTAGCAGATGACAGACTTCAGGATATAATAAGGGATTACTTTATTATATCCTGCCTTACAGCGCTTCGTTATTCTGATGTTACAAGGATTTGTAAAGAGAATATTAAAGATGGCTTTATTGAAATAAAAACGGTGAAGACTGGCCAAGAGGTAGTTATTCCAATCTCGCCATTAGTAAAAAATATCTTGATTAAATATAATTATGATTTACCAAAAGCGCCATGCAATCAGGTCTTTAATCGTTACCTGAAAGAAATTGGTAAGAAGGCAGAATTAGACGAATCTATTTTGGTGACAAGAACAATTGGCGGTATAAAGAAGACTGAAGTAAAGAGAGAATGGGAATTATTAAGCTCGCATGTGGGAAGACGTAGCCTTATTAGTAACTGCATTTTAGAAGGGATTAACACATCTAGCTTAATGGTTTTATCCGCACATCGATCATTGCGTTCATTTCAGAGCTATGTGAGGATCAGCCAACAGCAAAATGCAGAGGCTTTGACCAAGTATGCGATTTTTTCATAAAAATATTTTTCGGAAAAGAGGGAAAGTTTTTAAATTCTTAGCACTTTGCCTCGACAAGTTTTTAATATATCAAAATTGTAGAATCATGAGCTTTGAACTTACAACACAATGCTTGTGGCAAAATCGGAAAAAAATAAACGGCGCAAGCCAATTTTTAAAAACATTTAACCCGATTTTATGTCACAAACATTCATTGAAATTTTTTCCATTGAAGTACTAAGGCAGTATATCAATGACGCAGTAAAAGAAGCAGTAAGCAGCATGGTTCCAATGTCTGTAGAAAAAACAGACAATCCGCTGTTAACCAAAAAAGAGGCGGCAAAGTATCTAGGAGTCTCAATCGTAACAATGTCCAAATATGTAAAGGAAGGGCAAGTAAAGGCAGTTACGATTTCTGGTAGTAGGCAACGTTTTTGGCAAGAGGACTTGGATAAGTCATTAAAGGCAATGAGGTGCTATCGCTGATAGATTCTAGGTCTTGACAAAAGGTGTAGCAAGTGCCACTCAAAAAAAGAGTGGCACTTTTCTGGGGAGTTTTACACTTTTTTGGAATAAAAACTTTTGATACATGATCATAACTCATTTGCAAAATGCAAACCAACGAGTAAAATTTATTTCAATTTTATATGTAAAATCATAATTAGTAAGGAAGTAGTTATAGGATTAGTCAGATGATGTGTAACTGTTTCTGGGATAGATTTAGAAGTAAATTCAATTATAATATTTAAATATTATAATTGAATCATTTTGGTTGTAAATTATTTTAAAATCCTACTCTGCTTATATCATATTTATTTTCAACTTGTGTACAATTCAATTTAGAATAGTGAACCTTGAAATATTTTTTTTGGATGGAAAGTTCCTATAATAACAAATGGGTTAGGTGCTATTAAATGAAATTCACGTGTTGTACCTAAAAACAGATACAAGTCTTTAGTTTTAGCAAAGTCATCAGAATATTTTGCTTTTACATCGGCACAAGCACCTTTTTCATCTCCGTCATGACGTTTTAAACTATTCCAATATAAAGCTCCAATCTCCCAATCCTCAATCATCAATGTTCTAACAATGCCATCATCACTAGTAAATTTGTAAGAGAATTTATACGGTAGTTTTTGCACAACTTCAAATGGATTATCAGAGTTTTTGAAAAGATTTAATTGCTGTGCATTAGCTTTAAGTCTATCAAGTTTCTTTTTATCCCATTCACGCTCCGATTTTTCAATAATAAAATCATGAATTTCCTTTGGTTTAAGAACAGCTAATGAAGTATATTTTTTATCATCTTTTGCTTCTGCAATCAATGAAGTCATATTTGTATATACGTTCTGCAATACAATTTCTTTTCTCAGCCGCCAACTATCGTCTGTATCAATATGATCAACAATATTAAAAGTAGATTCGATTGATCTAGGCTTAAAACTTTCCAAACGAAAATCAGAAGTATTACGCTCAATATCCACTTCAATCCAATCGTATTTACTGTATTGTTTATCATAATCTAGTTTACGAAAAGGAATTGGATAAATTCTAACCCAGCTCCCGTCTTCTTTAAAACCAGCAGTGCAAACTAGTTCATCATATTTATTAGAAAGAGTTGGATAAGTTTTAACAGCAATTAGAACTTTAGTCAAAGGCATTTTAAATATGTTTTAGTTCATAACTCCATTGAGGCAGGTTTGTTATGGCTTCAGCTAGATACTTTCTATGACATTGACAAATATCTGATTCAAAACAAGTTAAAGCAATTCTTTTTTTACTTTGTAATAATTCTAAAAGTTTATTTTGATATATTAATGTATTTCGAAGGTTGACCTTTTTATACTTATCGAAAAGTAAATCATAGTCTTTCTGTGAATTTAATTCCTGTCTTTGATCAGATTTAATTCCCACTTCAGGTATATGCAAATATTCGATTCCAAAATTAGCACAGAATGTTTTTAATTGATTTTTTGAAAATCCAAATTTCATGCTTAATGGATTATTTCGAACATCAACTAAAACCTTTACATCGTTTTTTATTAATCTATTTAAATACTCCTCTAAAGAAATACCTTGATACCCAATTGTATATAAAACAGTTGAATTATTTATCTGCTTTGCTGCTATAACTTTCGCAAATTGATCTTCAGTCAATATTTCTTTTGCCTTAACACTATTAACTGCAAAATAATTGTGATTGATGTATGTATGTTTCATCAAAGCAATAGCGCTTAGTTTTCCATAACTGTTTTTTATTTCAATCAGTATCTTCTTGTCATGTTCTTTTAATGTTGAAATATAATTTGTCGAATCTAATTTAAAAAAACTTGATTTATCATCTGATATTTGGCCATGCTTTACCATTGCTATTAGATCTGCATTTGCAGAAAAAGAATAGCAGCCATAATGATATGGTACAAATTCATATTCAGGCTTTGCTTGCCTATTTGCAAATAAAAAAAGAAGCTTTTGTAAGGAAATTTTAGGTAATTGCCCATCAAACGCTTGAAGTATGGCCAATATGACTTTTCGTCGATAAAACATAATGTAATATTACAACAATTTGTTGTAAAGGCTAAAACAACGGAATACCACTTAGAGTTTATTTAATCAGAAATTTTATAAACATGATATAACTCTGCTTTAATTCCTATAAAATTAACTTCATCATTGGAATTTAAAATCCCAAGTTGAAAACTTTTAGTTGCTGAAAATAAAAACAATAATATCTGGAGACTCCAAAGAGATTCTGTATTTGAATGAAGATTAAATTGTTTAATAAACCCTTTTTTATTAAAATATTCTCTTAAGGTTTGATAGTTTCTATTTAGGCAATTTAAATTTGAATTATTTGCAGTTAAACTATCTATTTCTGTCATTTCTGAATATGTTCTTCCATGTGTTATAATATTTCGCAAATTCAAAAGATTTTCTATCTCTTAATATTCTGAGTAGCTTTAAATATTTTTATTAAAGAGCTTTCTTTTATTTTCCCATGTTTTATATTCAAGCTCTTTAACTTCAACAGGCTTCTCTCTATGATTATTATCGAGTTTTGCAATTAATAAGTCAGTAATAAAACCTTCAACACTTATTGCAAGATTATTAATGACCATTAGTCCAAATCCATTTCTTATTAAGCTATTCCCAGGAATTGAGTTCTCCAAAATCCATAATATAGATGCAAAAATTGAAGGCCATAATCTAGACTTTGATATTGAAATATAATTTGAATCACTTTATATCCTTCAAAATTTATAAATTTTGTTTCGTCCATATTTGTAAAAGTTACTTAAAATAATGCAATTTTAATATTGATTGAAAAAATGAGCATTGTAGTTAGAGTCTCCTTTTGTATTCAACTACTTCCTAAATAAATGAAACCATTTTAATAGTAATTGTAATAATAAATTCAAACAAATAACTATTAATTCAAATAAATTATAATGTCCCAAATATCCCGAAATGCAGGTGGGACGGGACATATCTTAATCTATCTATAAAAATAATTTTTCAAATACTTTGCAAAAGAATCAAAACTATTTACCTTCACATTAGAATCAATGAGTTAAAAGGCGGCTCAAAGATTTAATCGTAAAAACTTGATCCTTTTTTCTCTTCCTAAAAAGAATCATCTATAAAATTGGTAACGCCTAATATTTAATCATCAACTATTTAATAGTAGTTGATACCAATTTTATAGCATGACAGGATTAATGATCCAACAAGTTGACATCCATGAAATCGAAGCGTTATTCCGCTCGATTGTACGTGAAGAATTACAATTATTAAGCACTTCTACTATTTCTCCAGTTGGCAGAGATCCAACTCCTAATGTCTTTCTTAACAAAAAACAAGCAGCCAAAGTACTTGGCATTTCGATCCCCACATTTAGTTTGATGATCAAAGATGGATCGATTAAAGGACACGAAATTGGCAACAGATACAAATTCAAGGAGAATGAATTGCTTGATGCTGTTGCCATGAAAAGAAATATGAATTATAAAAATTAAAAACATAAAAATGTATACTAAAAATTTAGAAAAAGATGTTTCTTCTGGTGGCCTTATTCAAGAGCTACCTTCTATTGATCTTTACACACGCTATTTTAAAAGCCTTGAAGATTTTAGTACTTACCCAATGGAGTATCATTCTAACAAGAAGGACACTATTGATAATGCAATTTTACTGATTCGGCTAAACTTGAGGGATTATGGTGAATTCACAAGTCAAAATGCTCAAGATTGGCTAAAGCAGTATGGTATCTTATGTAAAAAAACTGGTGTCAGTAAAGAATTTGCAATCAAAAATGTTCGTCAAATTTTTCAAATTCGTTGCTTAAGTGATGATTTTGATGAGGATATGCGCCTAAGAGAATCTCTACTTGAGAATATAAAAAAGGGTTATGAAGAGAGATTAATCGAAGTAATTCCAGATAGTGAGGTGGAAGGAGAATTATTCTACACTCCAATATTTGATAGGAACATGTTTTCTAAACTACCTCCCTTTATAAAGGATATTCTCATCCTTTTCCCTATTGATAGAGAATGTGATGCAGTTCTAATTGCATTACTTACTCTACTCAGCAGCAGTTTCCCGAAAATTAAAGGGGTTTATGATAGTCGTCTTTATAGCATGAACATCTTCGCTTTTATTTCTGCACCTGCTGCAGCCGGTAAGGGTGTCATCTGTTGGATCGAAAAATGTGCTGAAGCGATTCAAGATGAACTGCAATTGCAATACAATCTTGCCCTGCAAGAATACGAGTCTTTAGATGATGAAGCCAAAAAGAGTGCTGCAAAACCTGAATTGAAAAAATTTATACTTCCAGCAGACACTAGTAACGCAAAGTTTACCCAAAGCCTAAGTATCAATAAGGAGTTTGGACTGATGCTCGATACTGAAGCTGATACCCTGGCTACTGCAAACGCATCTAAACATGGTAATTTTTCAGACATTCTTAGAAAGACATTTCAAAATGAAGCTATAAGACGTGAACGTAAAACTGAAAACGAGTATACTTCCATTAAAGCACCTGGGCTTTCAATTTTAGTAACTGGAACACCAAAGCAAATTAATAACCTTGTTCATGACGTTGAGAATGGTCTCAACTCTAGGTTTATCCATTACAGTTATTTACCCAAAAAGGGTTGGAAAAATGTGTTTGAAGAAGGTAGAGATTTATCAGTCATATTTAAGAGTGTAAGTATTGAGCTGGCTTCTATGGCACGCTCTTACTTACAGGATTATCAGCCAGGTATTGATGATTATATCCTTTTTGAGCTCACAAAACAGCAGCAGGATCATTTTAACGATATCTGTGAGAAAACAGTCTCTAGCCTTGAAAATATCTATGGTGATGATATTAGGGGGTCTGCTTACAGATTAGGGCTAATATTTTATAGAATTTGTATGATCCTTGCAGCTGCTAGGCAGACTAAAATCAATCCTTTAATTTCTAAGTTAGTTTGTACTGATGATGATTTTGAGTGTGCTGCCTCTATCATTAATACTCTCTCCTATCATACTGCTAAGATTTTTACTGATCTCAAGGCGTGTAAAAAGGTAAAGGGCAACAAGCACATAAAGGAACTCTATCTAGAAAAACTGCCTGATGAATTTAACAGAGAGGATGCTATGCAGGTTGCTGGATTAATGTCCATTAACCAAAAAACTGCTGAAAATTACTTAACCAAGGCAATTCAGTTATCCTTCTTGACCAAAGTGAAACATAATCATTATAAAAAAATAAACGATTAAAAATGAAAATATTAAATAAGTCTGGTCTTAGTACTGGCAAAGAAATTTTTAAATTCCCTAAAATCTTAGAGATCTAATTTAGGATTTTCAGAAAGTAAGTATTGGGGTGGGTATATCCACCCCATATTATTCAACTAAAAAAAATAAAATGTACAAACACAAAGGGTTTTGCATAGACATGAAATACGCTGCATATTTTCTCAATTTAAGGATACTTAATTGGCCTATGGGTAAGAATATAATATTTGAACACCTTCGCATGTTGCAGGTTCTACAAGATGGCAAGAATAAGAATAAACCATATCCCCATTATTACCAATTTGGTTTTTTTGAAATTATTTCAATCAAGAAGAACAATAAGACTTTTAATAAAACAGTTATCACTGAAAAAGGATTGAATTGGTTGATTCGAGAAAAGAGGTCAATAATAATGACAAATGAAATAGAATATTGGAAAGAGAATTATCGAAAAGATTATTCCAAATTTTTGGAGCAGGAAAAAAACATAGTACAAAACTAATATAACTACTTTATTGGTTCTTTTAATTCGGTAGCGCATTGAATTTCCGAAATCATAAAATTGATTAAAGGTGTTGTAGTGTCCACTTATTAGTGTCTAAGACAATAGTCACTCTGTAATTTCTGAAATTGGTAAGTGAGTTCTGGTTCCAACCTAAATAGTTTTTTAGAATATTTTTTTGTAAAACTTCTTCGAATTAGTTTTTTTGGATATTTCGAATAATAATAGTATTTTCATTTCAAGATTAATATTTTTTATCCCCCTAAAAAATAATTCTAATAAATATTAGCCTAAGCTATTGATTGTTAGAATTAAATTTTGTTTGTAACCAGTTTAAATACCCCCCTCTAGTTTTAAGAGTCTCATTATATATTGGGTTTTAATAAAACAACATTCTAAATTAAGTGTAACATTTTATGGGAAAAAGTAAGCTAAAATCCTCATTGATTCTTATTCTTATTCTGTCAATATTTGGCACATATCTTTCATGCAAAAAGATCGACAATTATAGCAGCAATAGTTCTGAAATATATATTGCGCAAGTAGAAAACCGCTTTTTGAACGAACACGGTAGCAGTGACCCCACTATACGAGCATTGATAAATTTTGTAAAACGAAAAAATGAAAACAATCATTTTATTTCAAAAACGGTGGAGCGTATAGGATACCCTTATTGGGATAAAGCTTTATCAATCAAGAAGCAATCCATTTCTGGTACTATCAAAAAAAATATAATGGGCACTTCCAATAATGAAAATATAACAGACAGTGGTAAATCTGGTGATATTTTTTTTATCCCATTTGTACGTGATGAGCAGAATCATGTAAATGCTTCAATGGTATTTAAAACCAGTGCAACTGATACCAGTTTCTATTATGTATGTGACTGGCAGTATCAAGATAAACCACACGGATTGACAGCAACATACACAAATGCCGAAGGGTATGCAGTTTTCTTTATGATGCTGGACAATAGGGTATTAGGACATACTGATTTTAAAATCAAAGATCTAGGGTTATTTCCTAAATCTAATTCACAAAAGAAGAAACTAAGTTTTATAATTAACCCAGTTAAGGAAAAGAGTACTAATGATGTGTATTATGTCAGAGAATGCCTTTCTTATTATGTTTGTGGAAGCCCAGATTATTGTAGAGAAAGGGGTAGTTGTGACTATAATGACCATTGTCCGTCGGGGGTTTGTTATAGCGATGAATTTTGTTATGGCTGGTTAGAATATGGCGCTAGTTCTGGCAGTGGAAACAGCGGTAATACTGGCTCTGGAAACACTGGCAATAACAGTGGAGGAGGGGGCGGTACAACTGGAAATAACAACAATAATACGCCGCCAGATTGTAGTGATCCTGCCTTAAAACACTCAGGTGATTGTGAAGCGGGATGGGAGCCAGAAACTCCTGTTGTTGAAGATCCTTGTATAAAGGCCAAAGCAGCATCTGTAAAAATGACTATGGTTTTTGAAGCTGGTCATGTAAAAGACAGATTAGCTGAAATACCTAATCTTGCAACAGAAACTAACGAAAAAGGATTCCCAATTTATGAAAATTATATTATTAATCCTTTTGCTTCTACTCCACGTTTACCAACAGATACTTCCACTAATGGTTACACAAGCGGTAATAACATACAAACTGGCACAGATTCTAATATTGTTATTTCATCGTCAGTGAACCCCAATACAGGGGCACTTGCAGCAATGCTTCATACACATCCGCCCAATGGATTAGCAGCTCAATCTCCTAGAGATTTATACGAATTGATAGGGGAACAATTAAGCAACAATAGGTATAAAGGTTCTTTTGTAGCTGCAGCCGATGGCAGCAAATATGCCTTAGTAGTAACAAATCTTGATCAAGCCGCAGTATTTTATAATACTATGAGTCAAAATCTAGATGGCGCTAATTGGAAAAAAGGAACTGAAATAAGTAAGGAATTTAAAAAAGCCACAAAGTATTTTGAAGACAAATATGATAGTAATCCTAACAAAGTAAATCTAGCGTATGAAATGGCCATGGCAGCCGTTTTGAGCAAGTTTAATATTGGCGTTGCATTGAATAAACAAAATGTAGATGGAAAGTTTATTCCAGTTGTAGTAAATGGAATAGTTGACCCAAATAAACCCAAAAAAATTATTTATACCCAAGATTGTTTATAATTGAATAACCCATAAGTAAATAGATATGAAAAAAATATTTTTTATTAGCGCATTACTTGTTATCTGCTTTGCAAATAATACAAAAGCACAATCACAACCTGTAACAGATACTTTATCCTATTTAAATACCATTGTTGCCAACAAGGCAAGTTATGTCGGGAAACCATTTTCGGTACTGATGAATGATTTACAAATTCAGATTAAGTTCTTTTTTCCATTTGCGGACCTTAATCATGATAAAACAAAAGAAACATCAACCGAATTTAGTTTTTATTTCCCGCCAACTGCCGAAGAGATTTATCTTACTTATCCAAGTTTAGAAATAACATGGCAAACGAATTTGAATGCTACTCAGTCTAGAGCATTATATACCCAATATAGAGCACTAGGTTGGTCAAATGAAGTTGCAACATTTTATTCATCAGGTATTATAGCAGATATTCGAGTAGTGGAATAGAAGCACGTAAAGAAATTGAACAAGCTATTATTTTTTTGCCTTTTTCTGGCAATTTGCTTTGAAAATAATGTGAAAGTTCAAATCTGATTCAATATCATAGTTAAATAACATTTTTGCCAACAAAGGCAATTTATTTATTACTGTAAATGATTCTATTCTCATATATAACACTTTTAATAGTGCATTGCAGCAGGATGCAATAAATTTCTATGCAAATGCCATTATTAAAAATATAGATATCCTTAAGTAACAATATAACCCCTATACTGTTTCTATTAATTCGGCAGCGAATTCGCTGCCTTAATTCGTACAGTTGCATATAGCAGCTATAGTGGCCACTACGGCGACTATAGGGGGGTCGGTTCGATCTTCTCTCACTTTACAGTTCTATGCTGTTATTCTATTCAAAACATTTATCTGTAATAAGAACTTCTTGGAAGACAAAATTCCTCTTCGCACCTTTGACAAATTTCTCGTTTTGAATTTAGATAACAACACCAAGAAAACATTAGATCAGATTTTTGAATCAACTATACCAAATAGAGTAAGTAAAAATCTAAGGCGGCTATTATTGTCCTATTTAGAATCATACCATACTAATTTGCCAATTGATTTTGATGAAATACTTTTTGATCTGGATCAGTTATTCCAACTTCTTGATATTGCGAATGATATTAAAATGAATAATTAATAAATCGAAAAGAAAAATTCCTTATAAGGAAGTTAAGGGTTTGGGAAATTTAAGAATTTTACCCCTCAATATTTATGGCTAAGAGTGAAGATCAACAATCAGAAATAATTTCTGGTAAGATAGTTTTTGTTGGTTCTCTATTTATGAATTCAAAAGCCATAATGCAGCGGTATATTCAAATTGTGAATCGCCAGAACAATGTAAGATGGTTAACCTTGTATGATTATTTAGTTGAAATGCCTAATTACATTCCTGCTAATAAGACTATTCAATTTAAGGTTTATCGCAAAGAAATTCACAATTCAAGAATAAGTAAACGTTGGATCAATGTGATAGATATATATTTTGCTAAATGAATACTGCTACTTAAACTTCTACTTTTTAAGCTTAAAATCAAGAAGAGCGGATAATTCGATTTTTAAAGCCTCTGAAATAACAAACAAGGTGGAAATTGTTGGATTTGTTTCTCCTCTTTCAATCCTTCCAACTTGGGATAATGGTATATCGGCTTCATTGGCTAGCTCTTCTTGAGAAATATCCAGATCTAAACGCAGCGATCTGATACGTTCTCCCACTGCTTTTATCAGCTTTTTGTTCTTTACACTAATCACATGCCCAAATTGGGCTAATTGTATATTTTGAATAGACGCATATATGCGTTATTTTTATATTGTTCTAACCTTTACCAACACAACGCTTATGAAAAAGGAATTTATTCTTCTGCTTATTTGCTTTTTATCTACTAAATCTTTCACTCAAACCACTTTTCTTAATGATACGATAAGAGTTGAAAGTTCAGGGACTTTTATTTCTGGTGTTTTACTTAGCACACCATTGTATCATATTGTTTTTACTAAAAATAACTGGAGAACTAAGAAAGAAATAAATATTGGGAAAGACAAAGAACCGAATTATAGGGATACAGATTTTCCCAAAAAAGAAGCACTGAAAATCGCTCAATCTTTGACAAGTTATCAAGCTTGCTTGGATTTTAATGAAAAATATTTATTCCATACAAAAATTGAAGAAAGAACAAATTATAAAAGTAGTGAAGGTGGTTTATCTTATGTAATTTCTTTTACAGATGATAATTGGAGAAGTAAAAAATATATAATGGCTGCGCATATTCCTGAAAATGGCGGATCGGCATTTACAGACAATTTCTATACAAATGATAGGAAGGATGCTGAATATTTAGCGAGTAGTAATGGATATGGTATTAACCTTAAGGCATGTCAAGATAATAATGAGATGCAAGAATTATTGGTAAACAGAAGAAATACAGAGATAAAAAAACAAAGGCGTGATGTAGAGATGAAAGAAACTGAGCTTGAAAATGAAAAGATTAGGGCTATTGCCAAAAAAGCAGGTGGCCAAAAGAATAAATTGGAATTTTATGGTTACAGGTTAATGGAATATCAAAGACCAATTCTTAATGGTAGTGGTACTTACAATACTTATTATGAAAACATGGGCGAAACATTTTCGAAAGGAAGATTTGAACTAAACGAAACGGACAAAACATTTTTGGTTAAATGGCAAAATGGTGATGACTGGTTAGGTAAGTACAATAAAAAGACAGTCACTACTAATCATCAAGATATTGAAATAGGTACTGTCACAGAAACAATTTATTCTGGATATTGGAGTGATGACAATTCGGAATGTGAATTACATATACTACAAACCGAAAACAATGAATATGTTATTGATTTGCGATCAGGTAAGGCGATAGACAGAGACAAAGGGATAAATGCTTGGAAAAAAGCGTTTAGGTTTTTTATTCAAAATTAATCCCAACTGTCAGATTGAAGTAAAGAATAGATAAACTTGTTAAGTTATTAACACTGTGGATTCACTTATCATTTGTGTCTTTTTGTTTTGAATACTATTCATAAATATTTGCACAAACAAATATTATGAAACAAAGTAACGCATTCATTAAGAAAGTGGAATTTAGTAAAAAATTTAAAAGTAGCACATTTCAGGAAATTGGAAATGAAAACAATTCCTTCCAAGACAGGAGGAACGTTTTTGAGAACTCGAATTGGAACATGAAAGACCTTTATCTAAATGGTTCCTGTCAATTATTAGTTGCAGAAATAACTAAAGTACTTGATGAAAATAAAATCATAGTTAATAAGCAATAGAGGTCGCTATAGGCACTATTAATTTCAGAAGCAAAGTCATCGTCATTCAACCACCGAGCAACTATGTGTGACATAATAAACTGTAGTGGCAAATAAAAAGGGAGCGATTGAACCTTTATGGTACTAACGTTAAATAAATGGTTAATTATATACTAGTTACTAGTGTCAACTTTTGCTTTTACAAAAGTCCTCTGTATTATATTTATTTGTGTTTGCCAATCAGAGGTTGAAGTTTTTTTGCAAAAGCATATTCAATAATTGGCATAATGTCCGCCATATTTTTATCAAACTCCAATACATGGATTTTTAAATCAAGGGATAAATCTTTTGCCCAATAGAATAATTGTAGCCCTTGTGTTGCATTAACTTTAAAAAAGCCTAAATGTTGGATTAAACGACCCCAAAAAATCCCTTTTACTTTACCTACATACAAAACCCTTGAGTCGTAGTCAATTTTTTGTTTTAGAGCAGGTGTTGCCTTTGGCTTATCTGAATCTTTGTAGTTATTCAAAGATTCAAGTATCTTTTTTGTTTCAGTATTTGATATAATCTCAAACCAATATAATATTGGCCCATTTGCAGTGATTAACTGATCAAAAATCGGTTTAAATTTAGTAGACTGTCTGATGTCAATATAATTAAAGTCTTCAAGGTCTGAACAGTTGATTGTAAAACTCAAATCATTTTTTAATCCATTACTACGAACCTGTTCTAAATGTTTAATTGTCGTTCCGATAAAATCCTGTAAATAGTCAAGATGAGTCATAATATTCTGTTTTATATAGTCTAATTGTAGTACAATAATGCCAAAACTATATTGTCAAACTTAATTGGTAAAAACTAGGATAGTTATATTTCCTTCTACTTCTGCTTTTCGGAATGTTCTTTAAGTAATTTTTTAATCTCCTTCAACTCATAAGCAATCCGGCCGATATAATTATCTGGAGGAGTAAAAACACTTGTGCCTTGTAAGTCCGACAATGAAAGAATGAACTCCTTAATCGTTTTAATATTATCAATTGAATAAAATGAAACTTCAATTATAAGATTGGAGCCTTGTTTTTCTGCATTTTGTTTTGAGAGATCTGTAAAATAAAATTTGAATAATTGATTTGAATAGAAATTATCGATACCATTTTTTATAACACCTTTTTGATCCAGTGCAAGATTTGGGAAATCATAAAATTTGAAATCTTGGACAATTCTGAACTTGACATTTTTAGCAGGACCCAATCCTGAATTTTTAAAGACTATATGCACAAAGCTTGCATCAGCTTCAGAACGCTCAAAAAAAATATTTACATCAGGTGTAATTTGGAATTTTCTAATCTTTCTTGTTTCAGAAACAAGTTTCCATGTAAGAATTGAATAGATGACCGTTGATAGCGTAACTACTGCTGAGAAGATAATTTGTAAAATATTAGTCATTTGACATTTTTAGTTTATAAGTAAAGAATAGGTATTTCATTTTTACTATTTTTCAAAAATATTTTGCGGGTCACCAAATTGAGGATCAACTCGTTGAAGCAATGTTTCCTTTGTTTTTGCATTCAGAACCCTATCTGCCGTCAACCATCTATCTTTTACATACCTGTATTTGCTTTCTTGAATAAAATCCCCTGCATTTGTACTTAAAATTATTTTAAAATTATTTTGTTTTTCCTTGTTAAGCTTAACAGGGAATTGTGTAATGGTTATTTTATTCGGCTTTAATGTTTGAATTTCAAAGGATTTCTCGATATCAAACATATTTTTAAAAACTCCTGTTTGTATATAATCTAAGTCAAGAATTTTTACATGAATATCTTTTAATGGAAAATCTCCAATCGTATTAAAATAGAAAACACCTTCTGTTTCGTTATCTATTGTTGGGAAAAGAATACCCATAAAACAAAAGCTATTTGCACCAGTAATATAGCTATTGATTTTGCCCGTACTTTTATCAATTCCAGCACTAACTTCAAGATTTTTTTGAATGAGAGAGTTATTGAGGTTTGTAAGGTCAATATTCGTTTTTAGTAGGGTTTCGTTGCTTTTGTTAAGATGGTTCACCTTGTTTGTCAAATCTATTACTTGCTGTGTTTTGTTTATTCCGTCAGCTAACTTTTGATTTGTAGTATTTGAATCTTTCTCCGATTTTAAGTAAGTTAAATAACCACCACATAATGTTAAAAAACCTCCGGCTATAATTATAGATTGGGAATGATTGATTAAATATTCCATCATACTAGTTTTGTGTTTTAATAATTTCATAGAATTAAATAGTCTTTAATAAAGATATCTCATGATAGAGATTGTATAGATTCTCTTTTATTATCGCTCAATCGGGATTGTCGATATTTTGAAAGTTAGTCTAAGACAATTCATGCAAGCAAATTTGTCTGTATTTCACACAATCAGTTTGATGAATTAATAATGGGGTGGGAGGGAAATTAAATATACATAATATTTTATTTTTTAAAGCATTTTGACTGTTTTAAATAGTAAGTAGATAGAATTGACAAACTAAAAGTAATTAGTGGTATAATTCTCCTTATTAACCCCTACAAAGAGACTACATTACAGTTAGCTGAAGGCTTTATAATAGATGTTGTATAACGTATCGGAAAAGACTTCGAATCTCTCTAACGAACCTCTTCGTACCTTTGCCTAGGTAAAACTACTAGAGATGATTTTTACCGACTACAGCAAGGTTCAAAACCTTATCCTCGCATATCCAGAAAGGTTTTCAAACGAATACGAATCGCTTACACTTTTCTACGATGCATTAATTGACATTATTCCAAATGATATTCAACTATGGATCATTTCAAATAATAATGTTACTTGTCAGAAACTAACAAATCGCTATCGTTACAAAACAGTAAATACAATTGGCATTAAAAATTGGGATGAAATCTGGCTAAGAGATTGTATTGGAATAAATACAACAACTGATGAACTAATTAAGCCTTATTATCATCCTCAGTATTGTACCCAATCAAGAGATAGCAGTTATTTCGAACATCTTAATAAGCAATCAAGGATAATTGTAAAAGAGTGTTTAAAAAAGAAAATGGTGTTTATGCCCCTATATCTTGATGGCGGCAATTTTATTAGTAATACTTCCACAGTATTTCTAACTAACAAGATATTAGAAGACAATCGTGAATTATCAAAATCTGAAGTGGTACACATACTTCAAGATTTTACTGGATTAAGACCTGAAATTATTGAAAGAAGTAAAAGTGATAATGTAGGCCACACAGATGGAATCATTAATTTCTTATCAGAAAACATGGTGTTGCTCTCTAACTATCCATCTCTACCCTTTCTAAAACCAGATATTGATTTACTTTATGAGGTAAGAAAGAAACTAGAAGAAGAAAAATTAGATGTAGTTGATTTTTATGATCGTCCAGTTGATGAAATCGTTCCTTGTGAATGTTATCGTAAAACCAAAAAAGCATGTATTTATTCTGCAAGAGGTAATTATATTAATTTCTTGAGATTAAATAATACAATCATACTACCTGAATATACCTTGCCTACCATAAAAGAATCCCGCTACTATAATATGCGTAATGCTGAAATATTGCATGAATTGGGATTTGAAGTAAAGACAATCAACTGTGATCAACTATCCAAAATGGGAGGCTCATTGCATTGCCTGAGCTATACTTTTTAGCGAGAGAAATTCTTAAATTCTCACTTAAACTTATTGAAAAACACAATTCTTAATTCTAAATGCCATGAAGAATTTAATACACTCTCTATTATTTGTTATGTTCAACCATAGCGACAACCACAACCCAAAAAAGAAAAAGACGCCGGTAAAATCGGCGTCTTTTCGAAAAAAATGTGGTCTCGCCAAGAATCGAACTTGGATCTAGAGTTTAGGAAACTCCTATTCTATCCATTGAACTACGAGACCATGATTCCATTGTCCCAACATGCTGGGGTAGAATCGGCGCAAAAGTAATAGAAATTATTTTACTCCCGGTTGCTTTAACTGCCAACCTGTTTTCTTTTTTTCTGCATCCACCATTTCTTTTACATCGGCTAATAATTTCTTAGCATCATAAACAATTCCGTCTTTGATGGTGTAGACTACTCCGCCTTTACGAATGATTTCATTCTGATCATTTAATTCAATAGCCCCGGTGCCATAGAAGTATTGTAAATTCTTTAAAGGGTTACCATCTACCACACATAAGTCGGCTAGCTTACCTGGTTCTATGGTGCCCAATTCTTTGTCTACACCTAATGCTTGTGATGCGTGCATAGTTGCAGCGCGTATCACTTCTAGCGGTTGAAATCCCGCTTCGCGTAACAATTCTAATTCTCTAACAAATCCAAATCCATACAATTGATAAATGAATCCATTGTCTGATCCAGCTGTAACTCTTCCTCCTCTATTTTTATATTCATTAATAAATGTCATCCATAATTTGTAATTGTTTTTCCATTCTATTTCTTGTTCTGTTCCCCAGCTATGCCAATATGATCCGTGTGATACCCTGCTTGGTTCATAAAATTTCCAAAGAGAAGGGAGCGTATAATCTTCGTGCCATTCTGCTCTGCGCGCACGCATCAAATCTCTATTGGCTTCATAAATATTCATCGTTGGATCTAATGTGAAATCTGCTGCAATTAAATCATTCATCACTTTATTCCATTTCTCGCTATACGGCGCTGCTGCTTGTTTCCACAGCTTTCCTGCTTCTTCAAAACGATGTTGTTCGTTATTGTAATTATAATCGGCTGGATAGTTTTGTAATGTGCCATTTTCTAACATGGCTTCTGGTAAACCATACCAATGTTCCATGCTGGTCATGCCTGCTTTTGCAGACTGTACTACATTCCATCTTGCTACATCTAATTGTGCATGATGCGCTGTGCTTCGTAATCCTAATTTTTTATTTTCACGAATGGCCGCATCCATCACTTCTGGCGATGCTCCAAAAAATTTAATTCCATCTGCACCTTTCGCTGCATTTTCATTTACCCATGCTCTTGCTTGTTCAGCATTGATGATGGGGCTTTTGCTGCCTTGTCCAAATGCAGTATATGCATGAATACGAGGAGCGGTTATGCTATTTGCTGCACTTTTCTTTTTATGGTCTAATACCCATTCTAAACCATTACCTGCTGATGGGTCACGTATAGTAGTAATTCCGTGCGCCATCCATAATTTAAACACATATTCTGCAGGAGTGCCTTGAGCTCTTCCTCCGATATGTCCGTGCATATCAATTAAGCCAGGCAATACGTATTTGCCATTGCAATCAATTTCTTTTCCTCCTGCTTTGAGTGCAGGCCTAGATTTAGGATCAATAGGCATACCTGGATTCCCCACATTGGCAATCCGAACAATTTTATTGTTTTCT
>Ga0209480_10000695_pt1 | contig 26609 bp, 10 predicted proteins | sample JI61114C2DNA_FD_187501 | JGI IMG/M metagenome (GOLD analysis project Ga0209480, IMG submission 187501) | Wastewater effluent complex algal communities from Wisconsin, to seasonally profile nutrient transformation and Carbon sequestration -... | ecosystem: Engineered > WWTP > Effluent > Algae... | reverse complement strand
GATCCTCACCGCGAGCTTCTTGCCCTGTCTGGGCGTCAGGCCCAGAGCCTCGTGAGCCACCAGGACGTGCGTGCTCCGTGATGCGAGCGGAGCACCCTTGGACGTCGAGAGGGGGACGCCGGCCCGTACCCACAGATGCGTGGCCTGCCCACCAAGGGCGTACTGCTGACGAACCTCGGGTGCGCCCAGCGTGTCCGAGCGCTTGAGCATCGGGTCGAGCGACTCTGACGCTCCGATCAACTCCCCGAACCTGAGCACGGCGATGGTCGAGCCTCCGTTGGCCTGCATGGTCCAGGCGCAGCCCAATGACCTCGGCGATGCAACGACCTTCACGCTCGGGCTCAGCCCGGCCGATGCGAGGTCCACGTCGGCGCACGACAGCCGGTCGGGCGCCGCGCTGGGAGGTGAGCCAACGGCATCCACGACGGTTTCGGTCATCACGCGGGATGCCTCGGCGCCCATCCCAGAGAACGCACCTGTGCTGGCCGCCCACCACAGGAAGGCCAGGCCAACGGGTGCGAGGAGTGGTTTCAGGATGCCGCCCCGTTGCGTCCGCTTCTCGCGTCGCCGTGGCGTGGGGCGAGCCGGGCGAGCCGGGCGAGTCGGCGGGCGGGATCGCGGCTTCCGGCGCGGCGTCGAGGCCCTCTGGGGCGCTCGACGATCCAGGTCGCGACCCATGGCCGCGAGCAGCTGCCAGTCGGTCGTCGTCGACGGGAACTCGGTGCGCATCAGGACGCCGAGTCGGCTGAGATCGGGTATGCCGGCCGGTGGGCGGCTCTGGAGCCACCCGGCGAGCTTCCCCACCGGCACGACCCAGACGTTGCGCATCAGCCGCGGCTCCCCGAACTGTTCGGCACGCCGGCCGGACAGGGCGATCACGACGGTCACGCTGACCTGAGTGCGGCGCGCCATCTCGGTGGCCATGGCGAACACGCCGTCGAACTGGCGATCCAAGGGGGTGTGGCGTCGTTCGCCTCCGGGCCCGCTGGTGTGCTTGAACACGCTGCCTCGGTGTTCGGAGATCGTGCCGGCCCAGTTCTTGGAGTCGATGAGGAACACCCCCGCCGGGCCGACGACGACGTGGTCGAGGTTGGTCTCTGCACGCCCGGGCATGAGCAATCGATCGTGCAGCACGAGCCACTCGGGAGGTAGTGCGGTCAGGGCCTGGGCGACCCGGCGCTCCCCCAGCGCACCGGCCTCCCACGCGCCCGCCGACGACCTGCCGCGGGCGCGCAACTCCTTGGCCCGCTGGTCTGCGCTCCACCCCGACTCCCCCACGGGGCCAGGGTCGTCGGCGCCCGGCGTGTTGACGTCGGGCTCGTCGGCGCCTTCGCCCACGCCCACCTCCACGCCGACTCGACCCCTGGAGCCGTCATGCTGCCAAGACGGCCAGCTGCTGGTGGTGAAACGAACAGATCTAACGCAGCTCCCGGCGCTCCGGGCACCCGGCCGGTCTGACTCGAGGTGAAGCAGCCGGTCGCGTGGAAGGGCAGTCCTAGCATTGCCCTCAGGGACAGGAGGTCTGCGATGAGCACCCTGACGATCAGGCAACTCGACGAACGCACGCACGCTCGGCTCCGAGTTCGGGCGGCCAAGCACGGGCGCTCCGTGGGGGCCGAGGTGCGGGCGATCTTGGACGCAGCGGTCCACCTTCCGGAGCGCAACTTCCTGCTCTCGTTGCGCGATGTTGTGGCAGATGTGGGTGGGCTGGATCTGGAGCTTTCGCCCCGAACCGACGAGCCACGACCGGCGGGCGTGTCGTGACCATGGCTGGCACCACCGTGGTGTCGGAGTTCATGCGGGACACCCCCGCCCGCGAGTCAGCGACGAGCTCACCCATGTGTCGTTACGGAGGAGGACATACACCCGAGCCGTAGTGAGCCAGTTCGCCCACGACGCCCGTCGAGCGAAGCGCCTCGCGCGAATGCGCCGTCGAACCAGAGAATCTCACTCGACTACAGACCTGGGCATGTCCGCCCCGCGACCAACACCACGACTCAAATGAGCGGGCCTACTTCCGTGCCTTCTCTTGACGGTTCGCAAGCCTGCGCCACACCTCAGCTGGCGCCTCGTACAAGTTGATGACCCGGCCGGCCGCCTTGGTCACCACTTCGAGGTCGATCGGCGGCACAGGAGCCCCGGGCGCCAAGTATTGATGGAGGTGTGGTGGCATGCGCACGTCCGGATTCAACCGCAGGCACGCGATGTAAGCAACGGCTTCTGCCTCGCACTCGGCGGTCTCGGTTGTGACAGTGCTGCGGTCGGGCCAAAGGTCAGACGACGGCGAGCCAACATGGCCGCAGTACACATGACCCAGTTCGTGTGTCAACGTCGCGTAGGCCGCTCCCGGGTCGAGGTTTCGGTTGATCTCGATGTCGACCGTCACAGGGACAATGTGGGGCTTCGAACGCTCTGACCTGGCGACCCTGAGGGTCCCGGTTCCCCAGCTCGAGCGTGCTGAACCGGCGCTGCCCGAACCGTCATGAGTTTGAGCGATACGGATCCCCTCCGACATCGCGGTGTGAGCCGATTGCGCAAATGCGTGCTCGACGCCGACGATCGGCGTCATTGCGAACGGGTCTCGGATCTCCTGCGGAAGTGGGGGTACGTCGCGGTCGCTCGGCTCCACCTGGCTCACATCGAATACCGGGAGTACCGGACCAAAGGTGCGCAGGATGATCCGTGGACGCTCGCCGGGCTTGACTCGATGGCGCCAATCCTCAAGCCACTTGTGCGCCGGTAGAACATAGCGACAGCCCGGTGCTTGAGCATCAAGAAGCAGCGCGTTGAATGGCGCCAACTTCGTGAACCGACCGATGACTCGAAGCAGTTCAGCGACGGCGGGTCCGTCACGGTACGTCATCGCCTCCTGAATGAGGCCGCGCACCGCGCGGGCGACATCGTCCTCGTCTGGATCCGGTGTACCCAGATCCAGCTCGAGTTGACCGAACTGCTTGCGATCCAATGGCGGATGTTGTGCGGGCACATCTGCAGGGACCACTAGCCCTTCCCGAGACAAGATTCCCTGCACCAGGTCGGTGCCCTGCTGCGTGGCCTCAACGGCCAGTTTGGCGGTATCCCGAACCCCGACCACGGAGAGCTTGGGGGAAGCCAGGATGTCGCGCACCGACGGAACTCGCGCCATGAAAATCGCCTCAACCGTGCCGACCTCAACTCGTCGAACGAGCCCCAGCGCAGTCAGGTGCTTGGCCGTTGCCTCGCTCATGAGGCCCCGCTTCCCACCAACCGCCGCGGGGGCTCCGCTGCACTCGATGACGAGCCGAGACAGAATGAGCGATTGCTCGAATGTCAGCTCGAGCGTCTCCTCGTCGAGGCGTGAGGCCGCAACAAACACCGGAGGGCCCGAGACCTTCCGGCCGCTTGGGTCCGGTGGCGACTCGGAGGGGTTGACGACCGGGAGGCGCTTCTCGTCGGGACTGGGCCGTTGTTCCCGTGGCTGATCTTGGGACCCCTCCAAGGGCAACAGCCAGTACAACTCCCCCGCGTCACGGGTCAGTCCGGCTGCAAGCCCAAGGAGGCGGTCGGGCTCATCCACAAGTTCCCCCGTGTCGCTCCCCCGTACACCGATGGTGGGAAGCGTGGGCAGCTCCGGTCCCGTGGTGATGCTGATGGAGCCGTCGACTGCAAACCCGTGACTAACGGAGATCTCGAGGGGAAGTGCCTCAAGCAGCATCAACCCCTCGACAATCGAGTCCACGTTGTACTCCGCTTCGTTCCTGTCCGGCTCCGGCAGGACCCCTGCACGCGTACGAAGACGAGCCCGAACGTCGTCCAGGTCGACGATCGGCTGGTCCACACCGAGGATCTCCTCGATCACACGCCGCAATTCCTGAAGCTGTAGACGCGCCAGGTCCAAGACTTGCGAGGCGACCCAGTCTGAGCTTGGGCGCTCAAAGTGCACAGGTGACTCGTCGTAGCGGCTATTGGCCGCCTGAGCGTCTTCTATGGCCTGTTCTGCACGTATGAGACGCGCACGGCCCACCTCAATCTCGAGAGGCACCCCTGCGAACCATGTCATGAACAAACCTCCCTGAGCCGACACCCGAAACTCCCAATACCGGGCCCGCAGAAAGGCCAGCGATGGCGCTCATCCTCTCAAGGATTGCCGCAGGGTTGGCGGCAAGGTTCAGTGGACATTCCACGACCTCCACAGTGGTGTTCTTGATGCGCCGAACGCGCGCGACCTCTCCGCCGCCGGCGTAGATCAGCCAAGCCCGGGGCACCTTGAGCGCGGTGCAGTACGCGAGCATTTGATAGTGGTCGGCGTTGGCGTACTGCCCCGTCGCAGACGCCACCTTGTACTTCGCGTCGAACACCACTGCCGGCGCGCCGTCGGGCCGCAGATGAACGACGTCGACGTTCATCGGTACCGTGCCACGCCTCCAGTCCCCCGGGCCTGCCAGGTACGCGGGCAACTGCGCCTGCGTTCTCCCCGGGAGGGACGCGAGGGCCTCAGTCAGCGCGACCGTCACGAAGTCCTCGAACACCTTCCACATCGTCACGACAAAGGAAGCCACCTGTAGGCCGTCGTCACCAGGCTTGGCAGCTCCGTTCCGGAGCACGACCTCAGCAATCCGCAAGGCCGGCTGGTATCGCTCGTTCAGCCTGGACGGGACCCACGCAGGAATCGGCGCGCCAGAAGGCAAGACCTCCACACCCTCAAGCCGCGAGTCAAGGTGCAGCAGCCGCCGTCGGACATCGCTGCGCAATCGTGGCACTGAGAGCATCATCCGAAGCGCCGCCCGAAGGATCCGATTCTCAGCCGTGTCCACGGTGAAGTCGTCGAACGTCACCTCGATGGGCACCAGCATCCCGGGGCGCGCTCGAATCTGATCGCCAAATCGGATCCTGCCTCGAATGGACTTCAGGGCCTCGTCCGTTGTCCGGTACCCCTGCACTACGCCCCGAGCGAGTGCTCGATCGACAGCCTGAGCCAAGGAGTACGCCATCGCCGGCCACAGCTCTGCATCCCGCTGCCCGGCAACATCTTCAGGACGGAACCCCGGGTCCGACGCGTAACCAAGGAGGAACAACAGGTGCGCCAGCCCGACCTTGTCCTTCGGTGTCACCTCGACCTGGAAGTCGTCAACGCGAACCGCCCCGACCTTTCCCCGCGGTAACAGGCGCCAGACACCGTCTCCTTCCGGCCGGGCTTCCACCAGATCCGTGGCGACCAACGCTCGCGCCTCGGCCGTCGACAACTCGGCGAGCTCGCCCCGGGTGTCGAGCTCGTCCAGCGTCACAGCGCGCAGTGGATTCACGCTGGCTCATCACCTGGCCCCACAAGGCCGTCAGATCCAGTGGAGAGATCGATTGTGAGTTCGGCGTCGTCCTCGCCGGCATCGACAGAGCCCTCACCGCCTTCCGACCCCGCCGCCTCGCCACCGGCGCCGGCACCAGCACCACCGGCAGCGGCGACCTTCTTCAGCGCCGCCTTGCGAACCTGCTCGACCCCATATGTCGAGCGAATCTCCCGCCGGTCCATCTGCCCGTAGTAGTGCTCCTCGAGCAACGGGAGGATGTCGTAGCGCCATACGAGGTCGATATCGCCCTCTGAGGTGATCTCCGAGCGCATGAGGTACGAGGGCCCGATCTGCAGGTCTCGGCCGCGCTCCCCCATCCGCCGGTTGAGTTCCTCGAGCATCTCCGCCCGATTGTCCGTGATGTGGTTCGCGGCGAGGTACCGCTCGAGCACGCTCTTCACCGGCTCCTCGGACGGGTGCATCTCGTAGAACGGGAACCGGCGCCGGATCGCCGCATCCACCAACGCGATGGAGCGGTCGGCCGTGTTCATCGTCCCGATGATGAACAGGTTCGGCGGCAGGAAGAACGTCTTCTCCGGCTGGTACTGCAGCCGCACCGTCTCCTTGCGGTACTCGAGCAGGAAGTACAACTCACCGAACACCTTGGCGAGGTTTGCCCGGTTCATCTCGTCGATGATGAGGATGTACGCGTTCTCGCGGTTCTCCGGGTTGCTCGCCTCAGCCGCCAGCAACCGCAGCGGCCCGTCCTTCAGCGCGAACGTTGGCTGCCCGTCCTCAAGGACGGGGCGGTACCCCTCGAAGAAGTCCTCGTAGGAGTAGGAGGGGTGGAACTGCACCAGCCGCACCTGGCTGGGGTCGGTGACCAAATGTTTGGCTAGCTCCTTGGCCACGTACGTCTTGCCCGTCCCGGGAGGGCCGAACAGCACGATCTGTTGGCGCCGCTGGAGCAGGTCAACGATCTCCTGCAACGCCGCACGGTCCATGTGCAGCGCGGCGGCGACGGCATCCGTGACAGCCGGCAGCACAGGAGTCATCGCGGGCATGGGCCGGTCGGGCTCGACCACCTCGTCCTCGGCTGCATCGTCATCCACCGACGGCAGGTCGACCAAACCCGCGAGCAGGTCGTAGGCAGCGGTTGCGTCGACCACCGCCCCCTGCTGGTCCAGCAACGACGGTAGAGGGGCACCGAGATCTGCCTGGGCGACGGAAGAAGATGCCCACGCGACGTCGCGACGCAGCCGGCTCCCCGCAACGTCGACGTAGTGTGCCGGCCCGCTGACCACTCCGACGACGAGCTGTCCACCATCGATCGTGGCGACCAGGTCGTCACCCTTCATGAGGGTGAGGAAGGAGTGGTATGCCGCTGCCGTCGCCTCCCGTTGGGAGGCGTCGAGGTGGATGTACCCCTCCTTGACGGCCTTGCCCACCTCCGGCGCGCTGGCACCGGGCTCGACGGTGCCGAGCATCCGTGCGGACAGCGACACAAAACCCTCGTCACGCCAGTACGACACCAGGCTGCTGCCGCCGTCCCCGGGTCGCACGAGCCACGCGCGGGGCGGGCTGTCACCCACAGGGTTCCACCGCTCGCGGTACGGCGACCGGTACCACATGTACCGTTCGCCCTCGCCCTTCGCCTTGCGGTTGTGCAGGGCCTGAAGCGCCGACAGGTCGTAGGTGACCGACCGGTCATCGGTCCCACTGGGCTCCCCGAGGTCACTCATGAGCGCCTTGTGGATCTTCACCCGGTGGTCGGCACTGACCACGGAGGGGAAGGTCGCCGGCCAGGCGAGGTACTCGACGACGTACCGGATCGTCGGCATGTCACCTGGCGTGGATGCCGTGATGTCCCGGAACGCGTACGGGTCGCGCAGGCCCTCGTGTCGTTGCGCACGCGGTGTGCCGAGCCAGTGCTCGACGAACCGGGTCAGCCACAGCACGTGCCCCGGCGTCTGCGCGTGGTACCCCTGCCCACCTTTGAACGCATCGGCTTGCTCGAGCGCATCGACCAGCGGCTGGGGCAGGGATCGTGGGGTCGAGCCCCACGCCAGAACCTGGTTGGTCCGGGACGCCTTGGTCTCGGCTTTCATGTCCGTCAACGGCGCATTGCGCAGGTACAACAGCTCCGCAAGCAGCACGATGACGGCGTCATCGGCGCCCGCCATCTGGGCCGCCAACTTCTCCATGAAGCCACCGCCACCCGCGGGGTTGTCCTGAATCCGTGCACGCAGCTCGCGGGCATTCGCAGCGGTCCAGGTCGTGAGTGTGGGGTCCAACGCCGAGGTCTCGCCGCGTAGCGCTCGGCCCAGCACCTGCCACGCCCCCTCCTCCATGCGAGGGGCAACACCCGAGCCACGCTCGACGACGGCCAGCGAGGGGTCGTCTCCGCGGCGCCATGCCGCCAACTGCGCCTGTACCAGCGGTGGCCACCGAACCGGCGGCGCCTGCTTGAGCACCGTCCACGCAATCCCTTGGGCGTCGAGGCGGTCGCGCACCTCCAGCCCAGCGGCTGACGACCGTTCGAGGAGTCCGTCGCACAGGTGGAGCAGGCCCTCGTATCGCTGGCGGAGGGTGTCTCCCGCCGGGTCCGCCCCGACTCGCGCCGCCCAGTCGGATGCCGGGTCGGCGCGGTAGGGAGGGTAGGTCGCCGGGTGCTGGCTCATGAGCAGGACGGAGGCCAGGGCGACGAGGTTGCCCGGGGTCGCCCCCGGGTGGACGGCGCGGACGGCGACACCGAAACCGTCGAGCTGGCTCATCGGCTCCGGCGAGTCGACCAACTCGAGCACGGCTGAGCGCAGGGCGCGCTCGTGGTCGGCGGCGGACTTCAGGAGGGCGTCGGTGAACTGCCACGGGATGAGGTTCGCGCCTTGAAGGCTGCTCTTCAGCCCCTGGAGCCATGCGGCGTCACCGGCGCGAGCGGCCTCCACGGCGGAGGCAACGCGATCGGCCAGGGCGATCTTGTAGGCGCGCTCGTCGGTGTCGAGGTCGACGTCGTCGGCGAAGCGCTTCGTCCAGTCCAGGAACTGGCTCCAGTCGGACATCGTCAGTGCTCCTTTGCGGGATGCCGTGGGCCGTGGCCCGGCGGCGGGTCGAGGATGGTCTGGTACTCCGTGCCCGTGTCGATGGCGTGCTGCATGGCGTCGTACACCTCGAGGATCAGCCGCTTCGTCCGATACTCCCCCTGCGCAGCGATGTCCTTACTCTTCACGATTGCGAAGGTCTCCATGATGTACTGGACTTCATCGCGCAGGAGTCCGTACATGTGGAATAGGGCGCCATCCAGCTCCGCCCGCAACTTAGCTCTTCGGGCAACGTCCCACTGATATGGGGTCAAATCAGAGGAGAGGGCTACATTCATTTCGTCATCAACGTCGAGAAGCTCTCGAGTTCTAGCTCCCAACCAAGTCGAAATCGTCGAGCCGCTCGCCCAATTGGCGGGCAACTCCAGGTCGGACGGGCACGGTGCGGCGATCTGCATAAAGTAGTTCAATGTGAAGTTGACGCCCGCCACCTTCTGCCGCGTCACGTAGTCCCAGGCAAACGATCCCAGAATTGCCGCAAGTGCAATCGGATCCATGGAGTTCAGGAGCGGCATTGAGTGTCCGACTCCGGCTCGAGGGAGCAGTGTGGAGATCGCCGTCCGCTCGTCCGTGCTACGCGCAACATTCCGAAACCCGTGCAGCCATGTCGGCAACTTCCAGTGCGTGAGCCGCTCATGGACTGATGAATCTGTGACCCAGTAACGAGGCATAGGAGCGAATGCATGATCCATCTTCTCCGCCGCAGTCACATTTCGCGACGACCCATCGCGCTCGTAGGTGGCCCAGCGGTGGTCGAACTGATGGATCATCTTCGCTTCGTACAGCGGGAGCATCTGCTGGCCGTTGCGGTGGAAGACGTTTCCTTCGAGGGCCCAGCCTTCTGCTTCGAGCTGTTCGCGGGTCCGGAACAGGTGCGAGTCCGTGGTCATGTTGAACAGACCCTGCATGAACGAGATGCCCCAGGGGTTCCCGTCGGGGTCACCCTCCTTGATGAGGATCGGGACGCGGCGGTAGATGCCCAGGGTGATCTCGGCGTCACGCCGGGCGCGGAACACCGGGCAGGTGCCGGTGTTCGGGTTGAGCAGGGTGATCTCCTCCGGAGTGAGGGCGAACTGCTTGGCCGCGATCTCGGAGGGGTCGTGGAGGAAGAACGCGAACGTAGCGGCATCCGCAGTCTCGCGTCGGCCCGTCATCGTCAGGAGGCAGAACTTGAACGAGCGATGCACCCCCTCGAACAGTGGCTTTGCGTTCTCGAAGTCGTACAGGGCCGCCAAGGACTTCGTCGCGACGAGGTCCTTGAAGAAGAACTGCGTGGTGGCATCCGTGGCGATGCCGGTCGGAACGATGATTCCCGTCCGGCCGTCAGGTGCCGTGAGGCTGCGGAAGAGCTCGGCGAAGATCGGATCGGTCTTGACCCGCCCGCGCCCGGTCAAAGGGTATCGACCTGAGGAGGCGAAGTGCCTCAGCGCGTCGACGTCTCTCTTGGCTGTGCGATATGCGGCGTCGAGGGCGGGGTCGCTATCCGCGAGGTTCGCGATGAGCTTCTTGCGCTTTGCACCCGCGGCTGAAGCGATCTCCGGGTCTCGCGCGGCGAAGTACTCCTGCTCCTTCAGCTCGACGTGCTCCCACGGAGGGTTGCCGAGCATGCACGAGAACCCACCGGACCAGCCGTCGGCGCCCACCTCACCATTGCCGACGAACACCTCGGGGAACTCCAGGTGCCAGTGAAAGAACCGGTACCGGTCGGCCAGGTCGTGAACCAGCTGCACCGTGTCCGCATAGGCCTCGGTCCCCCCGCCCAGGGCGCGAACCACCGCGGCAGTCGGTGGCAGCGGGCTCCCGGCCGTCAACGGCCAGACGAATGCAGCACACCAGGCATCCGCCTGGAGCTGATGCTGCCGGCGCAACGTGGAGGCCTGGATCCGTTCCCACTGCTCCTGTTGTTCTTCGACTTCGCCGATGGTGTCGACAGTGAACAGAAGGTCTCGGCGCTCACCGGCCAGTTCGGCGAGGTCCATGACGGCACCTCCGAATAGCAGGTCCTGACCGCCCGACTCCCCCTTGTTCCGCTTGCGGATCTCGCTCGCGACCTTCTTGTCGTCGCCCTCGATCTCCTTGAATGCCTCGTCGGGCACACCCTTGTCCAGCAACGCGGGCGTCGTGCCGAACAGCGCGTTGCCAGTGCGGATCCGGGCGTCGAGGAAGCCCAGCGGCTTGCCGGGTTCCATCGCCTCGATCCACAGCGACACCTTCGCCAGCTCGGCCGCGAGATCATTGAGGTCCAACCCGTAGATGCACCGCCCGACGACGTCGCGCATCGCGTGCTGCACCAGAGCCGGCGTCGGGGTGTCGTCACCGGCGCGGACCTCGGCAAGGCGCTGAGCGATCCGTCGGGCCCCTGCGACGAGGAATCCGCCCGACCCACACGCGGGGTCGCACACGGTGAGTGCCAGCAGGGCCCGCTCCGCGTCCGCGGCATCCGCGCCGAGCGGTGCCGCCCGGTCGATCACCGGGTCGAGTGCGGTGTCCAGAAGCGCTGAGACGAGGTCCGGAGACGTGTAGTACGAACCGGTGGTCTTGCGTTCGTTGCCCACCACACGATCGACCGAGAACCGCCGCTCGTCGAGGTCAACCGTCGGGTCGAGCTCGAGGAGGGCCTCGTACACCGAGCCCAGCTCCTCCGCGCCCAGGTGGCGGTAGTCGACGGGCTGGGTGCGCCCGTCGGGCATGGTGATCCACGCCAGGTGCTCGACCGCCGTGAGGAGGTCTGCGTTGGCGAGCTCGGCCCCCCACAGCAGGTCCCGCGAGTCGGGCGCGCCCTCGGGCACGACGTGGCGCGAGTCCGGCGCAAAGACTCCACCCAGTGGGCTGAGGGCAAGCGCGGGCAGGCCGTCGGTGCCCAGTGCCGTGAGGACGACGAGTTGGGCCTTCCACAGGTCGCCGTGTGGCCCCCCGGCACGCACCCGTGCGAGGCGGCGCAGCCGCGCCGTGGAGAAGTAGTCGCTGTACCGCGCACGATCGGTCGCAGTGCTCGCGGGATCGAGGAGCAGCCCGCGGTCCTCCGCGACGAAGGTGAACAACAAGCGGTAGATCAGCCGCAACAGCGCCCGGTGGTAGTCGTGGCGGCTGAGCGCCCCACTGCGCAGGGCCTCCACGAGCCACCTGTTGGCCGGATCAACCAGGAAGCCGGTGCCCAGCGCCCCGAGCGCTCGCTCGACACCCGACTCCAACCGCCCGAGGGCGCGTGCCCCGGCATCCAACGCCTGTCCACGCCACTGCTCGAGCCAGCACCCCGCCAGCCCGTCATCCTCACCTCGCACCTCGAGCCGCGAGACGTGCGCGAGCTGGAACAGCACGAGCCAGTCGGCGTACAGCTCCCCCTCGAAGATCGCCACGAGGTCGAACTCGACGTACGCGGACCCGACCAACGCGTTGGAGTCGCGCAGCAACCGAAGGCTGGGGCCGTTGGACAGGATCGCCCACAGGTGCTCGTCCGAGCGGTTTAGGGCCTCCTGCACCATCGACTGGGGTGCGCGGGCAGCGCCCGCGACCCCAGGGTTGCGACGGTCGAGATCCACCCCGGGCCCGAGCAGATGGATCGGCACGTGCTGCCACAAGTGCGAGATCGGGTAGTCCTCGCCGTCGACGAGCAGGCGCTGCCCTGTCGCGGGCACCTGGCCGTAGCCGAGCTCACGCAGCAGCGGCAGCAGCCAGCGGTCCCGGGCAGGGCCGGTGCCGGCGGCGCCTGCCACCCGGGTGGCGTCGGTCTCGCGCCAGCCAGCCCAGGCTCCGCGCAGGTACGACCAGGCTCGGGCGGCAGCATCGCGAACGGACTCGGACCCGACGAGGTGGTAGGACGCCGGTGACCGACTCTCGGGAGACCCCAACGTGCCGGCCTGAAGGTGCCCGATGAGCGCGGGCGGCAACACGCCGCCCACCACGGTGATGGCCTGGGTGGTGCTCATGCGCCGCCTCCCGCCGGCCGGAACACATAGACGCCAAGCAGATCGACCGGAACCTCGGGGGTGACCTCAAGGCCGTGGGTGACCAGCCGCCCGACCCGGTCACCACGCGCAGCCATACGAACGGTCACGTGGGCCTCGCGTAACTCATCGGCCACCTCCTGTGCGACCCGAGCAAGCTCGTCGTCGAGGGCGGGGACGGCAGCCAAGACCGCCGCCATGGTGTTCGTCGCCACGTCCCTCGGGACGTTGGAGTCGGGCAGAGCTGTCATGAGCCGCTCCACCTCGGCGCGACCCAGCCATCGAGGATTGTTCGGGTTGCCCGCGAAGGCGACGACCTTGGCCTCCTCAGCCACATGCGTTCGGTCCCCGCCTGCCCCGGGCAGCGTGAGGTGGGTGCGCAGGCGCAGCAGCAGGGCGGTAGTCATCTGGTCGACCGACCGAGTAGCGATCATGCCGCAACGACGTGCGGGGCGCAGCGCCTCAGGGAGCCGGGCATCGAGGGCACCGTCAAGGACGAAACGGGCCAGGCCAGCCACGGTGGGGTCGGTGCGCTGGAAGACCGCGGCCCCCTTGGGTGCGGGCAAGTCAGCGGCAAACGTGATGGTCGTCCCCTTGACTCTCAACGCGTCGCGCAGCCCGATCGGGGTGTTGCCAATGTCGACCGTTGCCCCGCCGGGGCCGTCCTCGAGGACGTCCGCCCCCAGCTCACGCAGGGCTCCCATCACGAAAGACCGCACGTCGGCAGGCTCACCCATCGCGGCCTGAGCGGCATCGAGAGCGGCCTGAACCTCCTCAGGATGGATCGTGGCCTGGGCGAACCTCGAACGACTCCGGCGTTCGTCCTCGGCGCTGCTGCGCCACTGATCGTCCAGCTCCTTCGCCTGCGGCATCACTCCCAGGTCGAGCGTCATCTGTTCGCTGTCGGCACCGCGCATCAGCACCCCTTCGAGCAGCGCCGCCAACACCTGGTCGCTCTGCGGCGGCACTGCCACGCTGATGCCAAGGTCCTTGCGGATGGCTTCGTGCTTTCGCAGCAGCACGTCGAGGACGATGCCGTCGATGCCGGTGTCCTCGCCGTAGATGAGCAGCGCACGCACCACGTCGCGCGGCTGGCCGAACCGGTCAACACGCCCTTCACGCTGTTCGTGCCGCGTGGGGTTCCACGCCAGGTCGTAGTGGATGACGGCCTGGAAGTCCTCCTGGAGGTTCACCCCCTCGGACAGACAGTCCGTGGCCACGAGGATCTTCGGCCCGGATGCCGCCTCGTCGACCAAGGCAGCGACCCGCGCCGAGCGCTCATCAGCGGCGTGCTCCCCCGTCACCACCTCGATGGCCACCCTCGGGAACGCCTGACGCAGAGCAGCTGTCACGTAGTGCGCGGTCTGGATGAAGCGGCAGAAGACGATGGGATGAAAACCCGCGCCACCGGCATCCTTGTCCTTCAACAACTTGCGGATCTCGGCGATGAGCGCGGTCAGCTTGGCATCGTCCTGCGGGCGCGTCTGAAGCTCGGCGGCCCGCTCCGCGAGTTGCGTGAGCAGTCGGCGACTGCGGCTGCCCGGGGTGTCATCGGCGAGCGCACCGGGTGTCGCGTCGGCACCGTCAAGGGCGTCATCCTCGGCGAGGTCCAGCACTGCGGATCGCCCGAGGTCATCCGCCGCGTTCACGGACTGCGCAGACGCCGCGGCGCTTCTCGTGGCCAAGGTGGCTCTGGCCGCAGCAGGTGAGGACGCCATGGCCCGCAGCAGCGACAGGGCCGACCACCAGCGCACCCGCTGGTCGAGCCGGCTGCCGCTCGTGTCCTGGACCTGACCGCGCACATAGGCCAAGACATCGTCGAAGAGGTCACGGTGGGCAGCGGACAGGAGATAGGGCCGCTCCTGAACCTGGCGGTCCTTCGGGAACTGGGTGTCCTGATCGAGGTAATGGCGGATGTCGGCTCGGCGACGCTGCACCAGATGCTGGGCCAGCGCCCGCCGACCGTGCTCGGAGGAGAGCTCGACGTCGGCCAGGGCGTTGTCGAGTAGACCGATGAGGTTGCGGAACGACCCCTCGTTGCCACTGTGTGGTGTCGCCGTCACCAGGATGAGGTGTCGGCGCCCGTCGTCCGCGAGGTCACGCAGCAGGCGGTACCGCTGCGTGCGCCCGCTGGAGCCGCGGCCGGAGTCGTCGTTGACCGAGCCGTGCGCCTCATCCACGATGATCAGGTCGGGCGCGGCCCGAAGGAACTCATGACGCCTGCTGTCGGACTTGATGAAGTCGGTGGAGACCACCGTGACGCGGTGCCGACTGAACACCGACTCGTCGCCGGCCAGGCCGCGCTCCAGGCGCCGCACCGTGCCCGGCAGCACCACCTCTGCCTCGAGGCCGAACTTCTGAGACAGCTCCTGCTGCCACTGGGTGGCAAGACTGGGCGGGCAGAGCACCGTCAACCCTCGAGCCGACCCCTGCGCCAGCATCTCGGTCGCAACCAGACCCGCCTCGATCGTCTTGCCGATGCCGACGTCGTCCGCGATGAGCAGCCGCACCGTCTCCTGCCGGAGGGCCATCAGCAGCGGCACGAGCTGGTAGGGCCTCGGAGACACCGCAAGCCCTGCAAGAGACCTGAAGGGCCCTCCTGTGGACCGGAAACCGATCCGCAAGGCATCGCGCAGCATCCGGGCGCTGCGGTCATCGCCCAGATCCTCGGGCTCGGGTGGTGCAAACGTCGCCGGCCTGACCACCTCGTGGGCCGGCAGGACACCGGCGATGTCGTCATCGCCTCCACCCAACGGTCGCAAGACGAGCATCGTCGCGTCGCTGTCCGGGAGCACGACCCAGTCGCGCCCCCGGGCATGGACGAGGGAGCCCACGGCGAAGCCGGCGTCAGTCTGGGGTGTGGCAATACTCATGAGGTGGGTTCCTGGGTGGCAGCGGGAGGAGTGGGTTTGGTGGTTGGGGTGCCGAAGACCGCTGGGTTGCGCACGATGACGTCCCACAGGTCGTCGTGTTGACCGATGCGGATGACGTTGAAGCCTGCGAAGACCAGGCCAGTGGCGTCACGTTCGAGATGTCCATCGAAGAGCACCGCCGCCGGAGGCGACGCCTGCTCGAAGACGAGGTCGACGAGCGTGCCCTCGCGGGTGACCTCAGCGGCCGTCGGGAGCCGAAGCTCGGCAGCGCGCAGCCACGCCTCAAGCTCGCTGGGCCTGCCCGGTGGGGGCTGCGGTCGATCGCTGACCGTCTCGGTGGCAGAGGCGCCAGCGGATGTCCCAGCGACAACCGACCGGTCGGGCTGCTCGACCTCCGCGATCGTGATCGCCCGTGCAAGCCGGCGCAGGACGGGGATGGCCGCGCGCCGGTCGATGCGCTCGTGCACCGTCTGGTTGCCGTAGGACAACAGGCAGCGGTAGCAGCCGCGGATGCAGGCGTCCGCCGTGTCGTCGCCGGTGTCCGGGTCGACGTGGATGAGATCGAGAGCGGCGCGCGCGACGTGCGCCACGGCATCCCGCTCGGCCTGGAGTCGGCGAAGCACGCCGGCACCACCTTCGGCGGACTCGACGAACAGGACCCGACCACGACCGTCGGCGTCCCGCAGCAACTCACTCGACAGCTCGGAATCCTCGAGCTGGAAGTGGATCTCCATGCCGCGCTCCAGGGCGTACTGCAAGGTGATCGCGTCGTTCTCCTCCAGTGGCCGCGCCCACCGCAGCACGACGATGTTGCGCCGATCCTTGACGTAGGGGATGACCCTCGCCTTGGCCTTGACGTCCTGCTGGGCCGCTTCGAGGCCGTCGTCGTCAGAGTCGTCGACCTGCTGCTCGCCCTTGACCTCCGACAGCCAGCGGCCCTTGACCAGATCAAGCCAGAACCCTTGAAGGTTCTGGTTGGCTCGGTTTCGGCGCCCCAGATTGGTGACCCTCAGCTCGGCGCTGTCACCATAGGTGACCTCCGCGATGGGTGTGGTGCCATCCCCGTCCGCAACCGAGGCCTTCGAGAAGCCGCTGTGCGTGCCGCGCGGCACGTACCGGTAGGTGGTGTGCAGTTCGTAACCCACGCGGTTGCGCTCTTCCTCGTCCGCCGAGATGCGTTCGCGCCGACGGGTGATGACCGTCTGGAGCTGGAGAAGTTCAGTCCAGGTCTGTCCGAGGCGGGCATCACACATCTCGCAGAGGTCCGGGCCCGGGTCGGCCTCGTGGTGGTAGCCGCAGTCTTGGCAGACCTTCAACCGGGTTCGGACCACATCGGCAGCCCCATCGCCGCTGCTCCCGCGAGGCAGCGCGATTCTGGTCACCTGGTACCGAGCACCCTCGTGATAGATCAGCGCGTTCGGGCCGAACTCGTTGATGGCGAGAAACCTCGGCCGTTGCAGCCACGAACCTTCAGCGCCGCGGCGCGATCCGGGGATGTAGGCAGCCAGCGGTAGGCGAGGGAAGGAGTAGCCCGGGAGGAAACCCTCTGAGGCCAGGTAGCGATAGGTATAGAAGTCGGACTGGCCACGGGTGTCGGATTCGTTGAGGAGCAACTCGATCCGCTGGCGGGCCTCAGTCCGGCGGCGGTCGGCATCGCGCCTTTCGTCCTTGTGCTTCGAGTGGTCTGCGGCGAGCGCCTCGGCCACGTCCCGCTCCATGACTGCCGACCGGTAGAGCTCGCGCCAGCGGTTGCAGGCGACGTCGAACTCGGTGCTGGCGCGATCGATCACCCGGTCTGGCCATTCCGCGGACCACCACGTCGCGTTCGCGAGCTCGCCCCGGAGCGGCTCCAGCAGGTGCCTCGCGGTCTCGCGTGCCCGACGGTTGGGTGCATCGTCACCCACCACTGCTGCCAGCTCGGCTCTGATGGGGAAGTCGACATGCCCCAGGTCGAGAACCGACGCCATCGAACTCTGCAGACCGGCGGTGGAGAGGGCGAGCGCCTCGGCCAGCCACAGGGCATGGATGTGTGAGCGGACGAGGTCTTCGTTGGCCAGGTCAAGGCGTGGCGGGCTGACCTTCCCCGCGACCATCTGATGGGAACGCTCGAAGTAGTAACTGTCGTGGCTGTTGCCCGACGAGCAGTAGGTGACGACGAGGGCTTGCTGCCCTGAGCGACCGGCCCGACCACTTCGCTGCGCGTAGTTTGCGGGAGTGGGTGGCACGTTGCGCAGCGCGACGGCATTGAGGGAGGCGATGTCGACGCCGAGCTCCATCGTCGGGGAGCAGAACAGCAGTGGCAGCTCTGCGGTGCGGAACTGCTTCTCGCGTCGCTCGCGATCGTCCGCTCGGACCTGTGCCGTGTGCTCGGCGGCCCTGAGGCCGCGCAACTGGTGGCCGGAATCGACGTAGAGGTCGCGGAAGAACGCCACGACGCGCGGGCGGTGCTCTGCATCGAAGGTCCGGCGCACAGGGTCGGGTGCACCGCCCTGCCCATCGCCAGAGAACAGGGTCATGGCGGACGACTTGACCCGGTAGCCCGTGGTGCCAAGCTCGGTCACCCGCGCGAGCACACCGACCTCATGAAGGAGGCTCACCAGGGCGCGGATGATGTCGTCGGCCTCGGCGGCGCTCATTCCCTTGAAGGTCGTGAGAGAGCGCAGCCATCGGCCGAAGGCGGATCGCCCGGTGAGGTTGAGGATAGACCGGGCACCACCCTGCTTGCCGGACTCGGGGACGGCGATCCCGATGACCGGCTCTGGCTCGTTCTCGCCCACCGCGAGGACCCCGGCAAGGTACTCGCGGCTTTCCCGCCGGAGTCGGTCGACGTTGTCCTGGGTCAGGCCCTCGGCATCGATGGCCAAGACCCGCCTCAGTTCGTCGAGAAGGACGTGGACGACCTCCTCGCGCTGTGCCGCTGGGAGGTTCTCCAGACGGGGATGGGTGCCAACCCACCGGTCGTCACGCTCGGCGAGGCGGCGAGCACTCGGGTAGACGACACGGACCAGGCCGGTCTGCTCGAGGTTGGGCAAGGTGACCCGAAATCCGCGCTGAAGGTCACGCAGCGCGCGGTACTCCACCACGTTCATGAGTGCTCTGCGGATGGGGCGGTCATCCAAGGGGTCGGGCGCCAGCGCGTAGTCCGTCAGCTCAAGGTTCATGGCCTTGGCGACGTCACGGCCCAGGTCGAGGATGTCGAGGCCAGCGTCGGGGTCGGCCGCGAGTACGGCCTGGTACAGGGCCGCCCTCAGCTGAACCACTTGCACGAAGTCGTTGAAGTGCCCGGCCTGAAGGCTGGCGTCCTGCCGGTTGTCGACGAACGTGAGGAGCTTCCTCGCCTCTGGCGGCACGCGATCGTCTCCCGGTGCACGCAGGGCCCTGACGACGCTCGAGGCGATGACACTCATCGCGCTCGACCGGCCCTCCTTGTCGAGGGTCACCAGCTTGGCGAGCTCACTGGTCCGCAGTCCTTCGTAGGTGACGCCGCAGTGCAGGCAGAACCGGAAGGCGCCCGGAATGAACGCGGCGACCGTTCTCCCTTGCGCGTCGCCGACTCCCGCCTGGTCGCTGGGGATGAACTCACCCGACGGTGACACGAGGACGCGACGGGGCACATCGCCCCGGCGGGCAGGGACGATCGGGTGTCCGGCGGTCCCGCTGCGCCAGGACAATGGCAGCCGGTCTTCCGCGACCGGGTCCACCGGCCACTCCCGCTCGGTGGAGAGGAAGAGGTATCCGTCCAACTGATCCGCGGGGCGCATCAGGTGCCGTGCGACGAACTGCCCATCACCGGCATCCTTGGGAATCCGGACCATGAGGTAGTCCTGCCCGCACTCGCGGCAGAAGGCCAGGGGGTAGAGCCGCTTCTCGGCGTCGACGTCTGGGGCTTGCTCTCCCGTGGTGACGGTCAGCTGGTAGTCGGCGGTGATGTGCCGCTTCCCCGGAAGTTCAGGGGTGACGAAGATCGACCCGCCCTTGGACAGGAACTGATGCAGACGGAAGGCGAACAACGATCTTCCGGTGCTGGCATCCTTTGCCGCCGAACCCGCCATCAGCGTTGCCCGGATGGCGTTGCCGCAGGTCTGGTCGTCCAGCCCCGTGAGGGTGGCCAATCCCTTTGAGGCAACCTTGACGGTCGTGGGTGGACGTCGCACGAGCCGCCCTGACGCGGGTTCCTCGGTGATTCCGAAGGTGTCCTCGATCCAGGAGGCCAGCGGGTCGACCACGAGGTCGTCGTAGTTGAGCGCCGTGGCGTATTCGACTCGCCCTCGCTTTGTCGCTGCCTGGGCGAGTTCGGTAGGGACCGGGTGGCGGACAGTGGTCGCCCGCACGAGGGTTTCGACAATGACTCGATCAGATGCGACGGGTGTGCCAAAGATTCTCGACGCTACGCCGGCGACGTCCTCCTGTTGCGCCGCAACGGTGGTGCCGCTCGACATGGTCGCTGAGGTGCCAACACACTGCAGGTCCCCGCCTGAGCCGGTGAGCTCACGGATGCGCCTGACGAGCATGGCCACATCCGCGCCCTGACGACCGCGGTAGGTGTGCAGTTCGTCGAGAACCAGAAACTGCAGTGCCTTGGCGTGCTGTTGCAGGAATCGGCGCTCATCGGGCCGGGTGAGCATCAACTCGAGCATCACGTAGTTGGTGAGCAGGATGTCCGGCGGGTTGTCGAGAATGTCTTGCCGCGCCTCGCCCTGCTCTTGACCCGTGTAGCGGCGGTACGTGACAGGCGGCTCGTCGAAGCCCAAGGCGAGGAACTTGTCGAGCTCCTCGACCTGGCTGTTGGCCAATGCATTCATCGGGTAGACGACGATGGCGCGGATGCCCTTGCCGCTGCCGTCCCGCAGCACCCGATCGACGATGGGGACGATGTAGGCGAGAGACTTTCCTGAGCCCGTGCCCGTAGTGAGAACATACGAGTCCCCGTCGCGGGCGGCCTCGATGGCTTCCCGCTGGTGCTGGTACAGGGAGAAGGGCGTCGGAGTCTGCCCTGAGCCCTTTGCCGAGAAGATCGACGTGCAGCGAGGGTCAAGCACACCTTCGGAGACCAGTTGGTCGACCCTGCCGCCTGGGGCGAACGAGGGGTTCAGCGAGATCCACGGGTCGGGCCACTGTGCACCGTCGAGACTCTGCTGCTTGATCGCCTCGCGCAGGTCGGGTTCGCGGATGTCGACGAAGCCCTCGGTGAATGACTTGTAGTCCTCGATCAGCTGCCGATGAACCTTGAAAGCATCCACGCTATTGGTCACTCCCTGACGTCGACGGCGAATCCACCAGTGACCCTATCGAGCGGCCGCCACGACCTCGCGGCCTGGCAGTGGGCACGGTGGCAGCTCGGGCGAAGTATCGCCACTGGAAATCAGCGGGACCTTTGCTCGCCGTGCTTCTCGCATCCCTGCGAAGCTTCTGGGCGCGCTCAGCGACCCTGCAGCTGACGCTCCCCGACACGGACTTCGCTGGGAACGTCGCTGCCCCCAGCTGGCGGCCAGCACGAGAACCGCGATCGCGTCCTGCAGTTCGATTGGAGCGTCAGCTGGCGGCTCAGCGAACCACGCCGCTCCTCGGCCGGAAGCCGTCGGGCTGCGCTGCGTTGGCGGAGTCCCCGTCAACCACACGATGCCGGGGAGGGGTTAGGCCGCTTGGACGAATACGTGGGCTGGTGTGACGCCGGAGTGGGGCAGAGCGAAGAGGTGAGATCCGGGTAGTCCTCGCGTGAGGTGCCGGCAGATGAAGTTGAGGGCGACGCTGCTGACGGCTGCGAGGTCGGCGGCTGAGCCGTGGTAGGTCGGCACGGAGCAGCCGAGCGTGGGGATCAGCGCGTCGGCGGGATTCATGTCCTGCCAGAAGACTCGGTAGGGCTCAAGGTCGTGCTGCGCAGACACCTGGGTCCCAACGTGCTCGTCGATCTCTTCGGGAGCAACGGCGGATCCCGGTGGACAGATCGTGACGAGTCCGAGCGATCCGCTGTTCGCGTCGGTGCTGACGCGTGCGATGAGCGGGAGTTGGGCGCCTTGACGGTGCAAGACCGTCCAGAGGGCTCCCACGTTGCGGCTGACGGTCGCGTCGATGACTACATCGAAGAGTGCGGCGTCGGGTGCCTCATCAGGGGTGACCACGTCGATTGTGTCGCTGATCGAGCAGATGCGACTGGCGAGCGCGGTTGCCTTGCGCCTTCCGAGGTCGTTTTCCGTGTAGTTCTGTCGGGCGAGGAGCCCTCCGTCGATGATGGCTGGGTCGAACAGCGACAGCGCTTGGGCTCCGGCCCGTGCGATGTACTCCCCGAGCCATGAGCCGATTCCGCCGCATCCGAGCAGCAGTACGCGTCTCCCTTGGAGCGCGTGGGTGGGGCGTCGGTGGTCTCGTCGAGTGGTGACGCCTGGGCGTTCGTCCGAGACACGGATCCACTCGATGGGCGCCGCCGCGTTGCCGTCGCGGACGTCTTGGGATGAGAGTCTCAGCGCAAGTAGGGACGGTGCGTCGTTGACGGGATGTGGGACGAGGAGTACGGCTGTGACTGTTGGCCTGTGGGGATTCCGTTGCGCCATGCGTGAGAGGGATTCTATGAACCTGAGCGCTGCGATCGGCTCTTCGCGCTTCACTGTGGGTGTGCCGCGGGTCTTGATCGGCAGCCCGGCAACGGGCAGTCCGATGCAGGGTCGCGGCAGCTTCACGAATGCGGGGTGCAGCTCACGCTGTAGCGTTCCAGAGGTCTCGATTGCATCAGCGATGGATCCGTACGTTGAACCGCTCTCGATGTGGAGTGAGCCGGGCGTCGGCATGAGCAGGACTGACTGGTCACGCTCACCTGGCAGTGGGTGCTCATCTATCAGGTCAGCACGGCTCGGGCTGCGTTCCCGGAGGTGGGCCAACCGTGGCATGGACCCTTTGAGTGCTCGCACGACGATCGTCGCGTTACCAGAGGTGGGGCGGCTGTAGCCGCCCAGTGCGTGGTACAGCGAGGTTGCTGCGTCGAACCGACCTGATGCGGCGTCGTTGAGCCAGTCCCACAGGCGACCGAGGACGTCGCGCATGGTCATGCGGTGGTCCCATTCGCGGTTGGGATCGAGGTAGAGGCAGAGGTCCGCGCCGCCCATGACGTGCGGGAACCCGACCCAGCGGGAATGGTCTACGACGACGTGGGGCGGTCGTGTCGGGTCGTCTTTGACGACGATCGTGAAGTGTTCCTCCTCGGTGATCGGTAGGACGGGGAAGCGGCGGGTGCCACCTGTTGCGCGGGTGATGGAACTGGTGTCGATAGCGATCGTCGCCGCGGCGATCCCGGGCTTGTTGATGTCGAGCCGTCGGACGATACGGACCCCGCTCGACTGGTCCTTCGCGACTTCGTCGAGGTCGTGCCGCATCCGCTGCTGATAGGGCGAAAGCGGCGATGGCGCTTGGCTCCTGCTCACCCGGCCCGTCCTGAGTGGCTGGTGGAGGTCCCCGCGGCTCCGGCACCGGCGGCGCCGGCACCGAACTTCGACGCACCGTCCGATCCGCTGCTTTCCGTCAGGTCGGTCGGGAAGTCGTCGCCGAAGATGGCGGCCCACTTGTCGAGGCTGTCCTGTTGGCCCTCGGTGACGTAGGCGTCGCGCATCGTTGCCGCGTAGCCGCTGATGCGGTCCTTGAGCCGCTGGAAAGTCTCTTCGTTCCAGCGGTGGTCGAAGGAGAGTCCGGTCTCGGAGGGGTCCATGATGACGGGCTTCACGTGTTGGGTCTGGAGCCAGTCGTTGAGGTCTTCGACGAGGTTCACCAGCGTGGTGGGCACGTTGCCGTAGTAGTTGGGATCGAAGATCGCCTTCGTGTGGCTGACGCGGTCACCGAGGAGCGTGGTCAGAATGATGGACTTCGTTCCGGCCCAGTCGCTGTTGTCGCGCAGGTACTTCATGATCCGGACGACTTTGCGGAAGTTCCGGCCGGTGATGTCATCGCGCTCGCGCATCCAGTCCGTGAATGACTGTGGGTCTGAGTCTTCCCATTCGTTGTCGTCACCGTTGACGATGACGTCGCGGCCGTCGCTGAGCGCGACGAACGGGACGATGTCGACGTGTGAGTCGGCATAGGTGACGGTCACTGCGCGGCAGGAGTGGCTGACCGGCATGGTCTTGTACTTGTCGTGCCGGTTGAGAGCACGCTTGATGGCGTTGCGGTACTCGACGGGGTCCGTCCAGTCCTCGTTCTCCTTCATGACGAGCATGAAGTCGGCGTCGAACTCTTTGCCCTTCTGCGGCTTGATGATCGTCCGGTGCGCCCATGACCCTTGCGGGTCCTTCTTGACGATGAGGGGCTTGAGTTCCTCGTCGGCCTTGAGCGCGGCGTAGATCGCGTCCACGTTGCGGTCGAGCAATTCGAGGCTGCCGATGCCGAGGTTCACGTGGTCGTTGAGGAAGTCGTTGAACTGCTTAACGCTCTCCATGAACGTTCTCCTTTTGGCGGGCGATCTGCTCGGTTGTGATGTTCGGGACGTAGGTGGGCGCCCGATGGCTAACGAAATGGGTCGTGTACTCGGGCGCGAGGCGCCGTGCTTCGCTGGACGCGAGTGACTTGAGGTCGGCAGTCCTCGACGTGTCGAGCGTGAACGTGCCGTCGGGCACCGTCACGTTGAACCGCTTGTAGTTCTGCGGGCCGATGAGGTGCTCGGCTACCCCTTCGCCGCCTTTGCTCCCGGCGCGCATCAGCAGCGGCAGGACGTGGGGAATCCACGCCTTCAACCCTCCGGTCAGCACGGAGTTCGGGAGACCGCCGAGGGTGTCGGTGGTCCCGACGTTGAGGACTTTGATCTCGCTCAATGGGCAGCCGAACATGCTTACCGCCTCGGCGATGGCCACGACTGAGGGATTGTTGGCCCAGATACCGCCGTCGATCAGGTGCTGAGAGTCCACAGGAGCCGGCGCGAAGAAGGTGGGAGCAGCCGACGTGGCTCGCGCGACGTCCAGCATCGCCACTTTCCAGTCGCGCGTGAGCCGCGAGTGGTGCGGCGTCTTGAACAGGTGCACCTGACCCGATCGGGTGTCCCACGACGGAACGAGAAGTGGCTTGGCGCTCTCCCCCAGCAGGCGGTCCCCGAGGACATCACGAAGAGCTTCGACGAGAGCGTCGGCGTCATACTGCGGGCGGCGGAGGCGGTGCACCCATGCGCGAGCCGAGCGCCGACTTGCCGGAAACACCGTCGTTGTCAGGGACTCGTAGCGAGCCGCAATGTCCGCCGGGGTGAGACCGGCTCCGAGGCCGAGAGCAATGATGCCGCCAGCAGAGGTGCCCGCGATCAAGTCGAATGAATCGACGATGCGCACGCCAAGGTCTTCCTCAAGGCGAGCCAGCACATTGATGGTGAAGAGAGCCTTTGCTCCTCCACCGTCCAATGCCAGCACCTGAAAGGTCATGCCCCTGCCCATCGTTGTAAGCCGTTCACCTCGAAGATAACCCCCACTGCGATACCCCCTGCGCTCAAACCCACGCGAAGGGCAGCCCGGGCGGTCGTCTCTGCCTGGCCGAGGGACGGACTTCTAGCCGTGGTAGGCGGCCACCTGCCCGGTCCCTTGGGCTGTGAGCCGCGGCCTCGGCCCTTCGAACAAGAACCTGCACGAGCCCCGCCGGCGGAGGCTTGAGTGCCCAAAGTTCGCGGCAGCGACGTCGGCGAGCTGAAGGCGCAATCACAACGCCTGAGGGCGGACTGCCGAAGCAGCCCGCCCTCAGGCGTTGGAGCGTTGCATCCGTTCGGACACTGATACGCGAGAGAACGGCTTGACGCTCTCGTGAGAATCCACTGACATTCCAGTGAGAAATCACCGACACGCCATTGAGATTCGACATCAGCTGCAGCCGCTGGTGCTTCCGCAGCCTTCGCAGACGTAGCACGAGCCGGCCGGGCGCATCTTCGTCCCGCAGGTCATGCACATCGGCGCATCCGCCGCCTTGGAGTCACCGAACATCGCGAGCAGGTCAGCCGAGGAGTGGATCTCCGAGGAGACCTCACGGGCCGAGGCTGCACCCGCACCGGACGTGACCGCCGAGGCGTCGAGCGACGAACCCGACTCCCCCGCAGCGGAACCGGCGGCCGGAGCGTCAACCGGAGCGACGGCATCCATCTTCTTGGAGGATGCCCCGATGCCCTGGCTGAACGACTCGAGCTCCTCCTCGAGGTCCTCACCGCTCTCCTCGTCCACCGGCGCGTACGACCCGGTCTCCAGCTGGCGCGCCCGCTCCTCCGCGGAGTGGATGCCCATGTACGAGCGGGTGTCGAAGTCCAGGTAGTCCAGCGCCAACCGGCGGAACACGTAGTCCATCAGCGACTGCGCCATCCGCACGTCCGGGTCATCGGTCATCCCTGCCGGCTCGAAGCGCATGTTCGTGAACTTCTCCACGAACGTCTCCAGCGGCACGCCGTACTGCAACGCGACCGAGGTGACGATCGAGAAGGCGTCCATGACCCCAGCCAGGGTCGAGCCCTGCTTGCCGAACTTCAGGAACAGCTCACCGAGCCGCCCGTCGTCGTAGGTGCCTGCCGTGAGGTAACCCTCGGCCCCACCCACGGCGAACGAGATGGTCTGCGAGGAGCGACGCTTGGGCAGGCGCTCACGCGTCGGCCGGTAGACGACCTTCTCCACGATCTCGGCCTGCGCCGCCGCGACGGCAGCCCCGGCCTTGTCGGCCGCGGCGTCCTTGGCGGTCGAGCCACCATCGGACAGCGGCTGGCCCACCTTGCAGTTGTCGCGGTAGACGGCCAGCGCCTTCAGGCCCATCTTCCAGCCCTGGACGTAGACCTCCTCGATCTCCTCGACGGTCGCCGTCTCCGGCAGGTTGACCGTCTTGGAGATGGCACCGGACAGGAACGGCTGCACCGCAGCCATCATCCGCACGTGGCCCATCGGGGAGATGGCGCGCGCACCCATCGCGGTGTCGAACACCTCGTAGTGCTCCGTCTTCAGGCCCGGCGCGTCGATGACGTGACCCTTGTCGGCGATGTACTCCACGATCGCCTCGACGGTCTCCTCGGTGTAGCCGAGCTTGCGCAGCGCCCGCGGGATGGTGAGGTTGACGATCTGCATCGAGCCGCCACCGACGAGCTTCTTGAACTTCACGAGCGAGAAGTCGGGCTCGATGCCGGTGGTGTCGCAATCCATCATGAAGCCGATGGTGCCGGTGGGGGCGAGCACCGACGCCTGGGCGTTGCGGTAGCCGTTCTTCTCACCGAGCTTGACGACGTCGTCCCACGCCTTGGTGGCGACGCGGTGGATGTCCTTGTCCATCGTCGTGACGGTGCGCACCGCGTCGTTGGCGGCGGCGTGCTTGCGCATGACCCGCTTGTGGGCGTCCGCGTTGCGGGCGTACCCCGCGTACGGGCCGACGACCGCGGCGAGCTCGGCGGAGCGCTTGTAGGCGGCACCGGTGAGCAGCGAGGTGATCGACGCCGCGATGGCGCGCCCACCC
>Ga0209480_10000694_pt1 | contig 26612 bp, 26 predicted proteins | sample JI61114C2DNA_FD_187501 | JGI IMG/M metagenome (GOLD analysis project Ga0209480, IMG submission 187501) | Wastewater effluent complex algal communities from Wisconsin, to seasonally profile nutrient transformation and Carbon sequestration -... | ecosystem: Engineered > WWTP > Effluent > Algae... | reverse complement strand
GGCAAATTGCATATTTAAATTTGTTGCCGCTAACAAGCTATAATCGTGTCTAATAATCCATTTTTTAGACATTCCCAATTGCGCTTTTGGCAAAGTAATTTCACTAGTTTCAGGCAATTCTTGATTTTCTCCAGGAATAGCATCTGCAATTTCTTGGTATTTTTCTTCGTCGATGGTCCAAGTATTGTATGTAGTAGTAATATCGCGAATCATTAAACCAAATTTCCAATCCTCGTCATCACTGATATACTGAATTCCTAAATCCAATCCAAATCCCCAAGAATTAGCAAAATCTCCAATAATTCTTCGGATCACTTTCGCATTTACGCCATAATTTAAACCTTCAATTGGTAAACTTCTGGCATAGGAAACTGTTAATCCATAATCGGCTGTAGAAAATAGTGAAATTCTGTTATAGTCAATATTCCCTTCGCTGTCAATTAGTTGAGTGGTGTTTAAAATGTCGTCTACACCAAAACGAATTAACGAAATCCCAACTGCACTTCGGTTATCAATTGGCATTGCAAAAGCAGCATAATCATATTGAGCAATATTTGCAAAATAACTAGCGTGCATCAACGAAAATTGTTTGTCTTCTAATTTTAGTAAACCCGCTGGATTCCAATAACCAGAATTAACATCGCTAGTATGAGAAACCACAGCATTAGACATTCCTAATGCAGCAGCATCTACACCAATACTCATAAACTCATTCGAGTATTTTCGAACGGTTTGCGCATAGTTTATAGTAGTTAAAAAAACAAATAGAAATAAAAAGGTCTTTTTCAACGCCAATTTTTTTTACAAAGATGAAATAAATTTCTTAAATACTAAACTCTAAATGTATTAACTTATTGTATTACATTTGCTGTAAATTATTTGAGTCGCTACTTTTGACTATTTTAAACGTATTTGTATGCAAATTAAAAAACACATTCCAAACACTATTACTTTATTAAATCTTGCAAGTGGTTTATTAGCAGTTATTGCCGTTTTTAAAGGCTATTATGACGAAGCTTTTATTTTTGTTTGCTTGGGTATCTTTTTTGATTTTTGGGACGGATTTTTAGCAAGAAAATTTAAAGTTTCAGGTGAATTAGGTTTGCAATTGGATTCGCTTGCCGATGTGGTTACTAGTGGAGTTGTACCTGGATTGATGATGTTTAAGTTGTTTCAAGATATTCAAGAAGACGATACTTCAAAATACTTTTTGACGGAAGAATTTTATTATATGGGATTTGTACCTTATTTAGGTTTTATTATTACTTTGGCTTCGGCTTATCGTTTAGCAAAATTTAATATTGATACACGTCAAACGGATTCTTTTATTGGTTTGCCAACGCCTGCAAATGCATTGTTGATTATGAGTATTCCGATGATTCAATATGCAGGAACGCATGAATGGTTGGTTGAAGCCTTGTATAATCCATTTATTTTACTTGCAATTACCATATTGAGCGCTTACATGTTAAATGCCGAAATTCCACTTTTTTCACTAAAAATGAAAGATTTTAGTTGGGAGAAAAATAAATTACAAGTCATTTTTTTAGCTTTATCGGTTGTTTTATTGTTTCTAATAGGTTTTACAGCTTTACCTGTAATAATTTTACTTTATGTTGCGTTATCGGTTATAAACAATACTGTTTTGGCTAAAAAATAATGGCACAACCTATACGAAGAAAAAGAACTGTTAAGAAAAATAAACCGCGTTTTTTTGGAAAGTGGTTTTTGGTTGTTTTTTCTTTTTTTCTGTTACTAATTATTACGATTGGTATTTATAAATTTCGAGATGGTTTTTTATATTATTTGGGTTTTAAAACCGATAAATATGCCAACGAATTATCTGCTGATGAACGAAAATTAACAGATATTCGAATCTACGAAGTGCTTCATAAACACGATAATAAAGCTATTGGTTTTGATGTTTCAGAATACCAAAGTGAAATCGATTGGGAGCAAACCTACCATATTGATGAAGCGTTTGAGCTATCATTTGTTTTTATTCGTTCCACCGCTGGAAAAGACAAAATTGATTCTAAATTTAAAGAAAATTGGAAAGCTGCAAAAGAGCGTCAATTGATTCGAGGCGCCTATCATTATTATCGTCCCAACGAAAATTCGATCGAACAAGCCGAAAATTTTATCAAGACTGTGAAATTGCAAAAAGGCGATTTGCCTCCAGTTTTAGACATTGAAAAATTGCCCAAATCACAATCGATTGATAGTTTAAAAGTTGGTTTACGTCGCTGGTTAAATAGAGTTGAAAAGCATTACAAAGTAAAACCAATCATTTATTCGGGAGAAAGTTACTATACCGATTTCTTAAAAGAAGAATTTTCAGAATATCCACTTTGGATTGCCAATTATAATTTTTGGAGAAACGATTTGGAATCCGATTGGCAGTTTTGGCAATTCACCGAAAAAGCAAAAATTGAAGGCATCAAAGGAATGGTAGATTTGAATATTTTTAATGGCGATAAAAATAAGTTGCTGTTGAAATGTATTCGATAACTGTTTTAAACGCAAAGACACAAAGTTTTTCGCAAAGGGCGCAATTAGTTAAAACACATAATCACAATAGTTTTACTTTGTGTTGAGTTTAGGCGTTGTACTTTTCATAGTTTACATTAGACTATACGTATAGTTTGTCATGCTGTTAAGCATCTCTTGAACTACAACAAACACGATGATAATTAAAAGAAATTTTGTGCGCAAAAAAAACTACTCTTTATTCAAATTTAAGTCGCCTTTTCCATGAATGATGGTAGTTTTAGGCGCTTCGAAGTCGATTTTAGTTTTACGTAATTCAAAGTTTTGTCCAAGGTAAACACGTCTTACCATTTCGTCTGCTACTAATTCTTCTGGTTTTCCAGCTTTAAGAATTCCTCCTTCAAACATTAAGTAGGTTTTATCGGTAATTGCTAATGTTTCTTGAACATTGTGGTCGGTAATTAAAATCCCGATGTTTTTATTTTTTAATTGCGCTACAATTCGTTGAATATCTTCTACTGCAACTGGGTCAACTCCAGCAAATGGTTCGTCCAAAAGAATGAATTTTGGATCAGTTGCTAAAGCACGTGCAATCTCCGTACGACGACGCTCACCTCCTGAAAGTAAATCACCTCTATTGGTACGAATGTGTTCCAATGCAAACTCTGCAATTAATTCTTCCATTTTAGCTTCTTGTTCCGTTTTTGAAAGTGTGGTTAATTGCAAAACACTCAAAATGTTATCTTCGATACTTAGTTTTCTAAAAACAGAAGCTTCTTGTGCCAAATAACCAATTCCATTTTGTGCACGTTTGTACATTGGGAAGTTGGTAATATCCATATCATCAAGATAGATATTTCCGCTATTTGGTTTTACTAAACCTACAATCATGTAGAACGAAGTGGTTTTACCGGCACCATTTGGACCCAATAAACCCACAATTTCTCCTTGATTTACTTCAACGGAAATTCCTTTTACTACACTTCTTTTTTTATAGGTTTTAACTAAATTTTCTGCTCTTAATTTCATGATTTTAATTTGAAAATTTGAAAATTTGAAGATTTGAAAATAAGTAAATGCTCAAAATCATATCTTAAATAGTATCAATAAACAAATAAAGTAAAAATAATCAATAGAATAAATGAATTAACAAATAATTACATTTTCAAATTTTCAAATTGATTAATTTTCAAATAAACTAATTGTTTTCCAAAGCTTCCCAAAACTCATATGCTCTTCTTAAATGAGGAATTACAATGGTTCCGCCTACTAAAGTAGCAATTCCCATGCTTTCCATCATTTCTTCTTTAGTAACGCCATTTTTGTAAGCAGTTTCTAAATGGTATTTGATACAATCATCACAACGCAATACTGCGGAAGCTACTAATCCTAAGAGTTCTTTTGTTTTTACATCTAAAGCGCCTTCCATGTAAGCATTGGTGTCTACATTGAAAATTCTTTTGATGACTTTGTTGTTATCTGCTAATAATTTTTCGTTCATTTTAGAACGATAATCGTTGAATTCTTTTACTAAATCTGACATAGCTTATACTTTTAATTTTTCTTTTTCTTGATTTTTCACGACTAAAACACTAATCAAAATACTTACTTCATACAATATCATAATTGGAATGGTAACAATAATTTGACTCAAAACATCGGGTGGTGTTATAATTGCGGCAATAATTAGTACGATTATCAACGTGTATTTTCGGTATTTTCTTAAAAACTCTGGATTTACTAAGCCAATTTTTGTCAAAAAATAAATTATGATAGGCAATTCAAACAATAATCCACTTGCAATAGCTGATGTTTTCATTAAACTAATATACGAATCCATATCAATTGCATTGCTGATTTCTGGACTGATGATATAACTTGCAAAAAATTGAACCGATAAAGGTGCAATTAAATAATAGCCAAATAAAACACCTAAAAAGAACAATATCGATGAAACAATGATGAACGAAATGGCATATTTTTTTTCATTATCATACAAAGCTGGGCTAATAAATTTCCAAATTTCCCATAATATAAAAGGAAAAGCAAAAATAAATCCAACAGTAATTGATGTCCACATGTGCATCGAAAATTGTCCGCCCATTTCTCTGTTTTGAATAGGAAGATTTATTTCGGTAATACACATTGTGTCAGCCATATCAAATTGTTTTCCCAATTCACAGAAAAAATGATACGTTATAAAATCGGGACTTTTTGGTCCAAAAATAATTTCATTAAATATAAAATCGCTAAAGAAAAAAGCCACCACGGCACATACTAAAATAGCAATCGTACTTCTAACTAATAACCAACGCAATTCCTCGAGATGATCTAAAAATGACATCTCTTTTATTTTTTTATCTGCCATTATACAATGCCTTCTTTTAAAATATCGTGTAAATGTAAAATTCCTTTGTATTCATTGTTGTCAATTACAACTAATTGCGTAATAGAGTTGTTCTCTAAAATATCCAATGCTTCAGAAACCAAAATACTCGAGTTGATGTTTTTTGGATTTTTTGTCATAATGTCTTTTGCTGTTAAATCAGTAAAAGTATCACGATTGTTTAGCATTCTACGAATATCTCCATCAGTTACAATACCTATTACTTGATTGTTTTCAATAACTGCTGTTACACCCAAACGTTTTTCTGAAATTTCCATGATTACTTTTTTGATTGATGCATCTGGAGTAACCATTGGTTTGTGCGTCGTATCTAACATGTCTTTAACGCGAAGTAATAATTTTTTACCTAAAGCGCCACCGGGATGATAAACTGCAAAATCTTCACTTTTAAAGTTGCGCATTTCCATTAAACAAACTGCTAAAGCATCTCCAAGTACTAATTGAGCTGTAGTGCTATTTGTTGGTGCTAAGTTATTAGGACACGCTTCACTTTCAACATAAGCATGTAAAATATAGTGTGATTCTTTCCCTAAGAAAGAGTTTTTATCAGCTGTCATTCCAATTAAAGTATTTCCAAAACGTTTTAGTAACGGAGCTAACACTTTTATTTCAGGACTATTTCCACTTTTTGAAATACAAATTACAATATCTTCAGGCTGAACCATTCCTAAATCACCATGAACTGCTTCTGCTGCGTGTAAAAACATAGAAGGTGTTCCAGTTGAATTTAAAGTGGCAACAATCTTTTGAGCGATTAATGCGCTTTTTCCAATTCCGGTTACCACCAATCTTCCTCTGGTGTTGTATATTTCGGTAACACTTTTTGCAAAGTCATCGTCCAAGTAATTTACAAGAGTTTCAATGCTTTTGCTTTCAGATAGAAGTGTTCTTTTTGCGGTTGCTAAAATAGTTTCAGTTGTGCTCAAAATAGAAATATTAAAAAATTTGTGTGTATTAAAGAAAATCGTATCTTTATGTTTGCAAATTTAGGTAAAATCATATTAATAGAGAATGAATCCACACGAAATTGATTTACATAAAGAATTAAAGAAATATTTTGGTTTTAACCAATTCAAGGGTCTTCAAGAACAAGTAGTTAAGAGTATCATCACAGGCAATAATACATTTGTGATTATGCCTACTGGTGGTGGAAAATCATTGTGTTATCAATTACCAGCTTTAGTATTAGACGGAACTGCAATCGTAGTTTCGCCGCTTATTGCTTTGATGAAAAACCAAGTTGATGCTATTCGAAGCTTAAGCTCAGAGCATGGTATTGCTCATGTATTGAATTCTTCATTAAATAAAACCGAAGTAAATCAAGTAAAAAAAGATATTACTTCTGGCGTTACAAAATTGTTATATGTAGCACCAGAATCACTTACTAAAGAAGAGTATATTCAATTTTTACAATCAGTAAAGTTATCGTTTGTAGCAATCGACGAAGCACATTGTATTTCAGAATGGGGACATGATTTTAGACCAGAATATCGAAATTTAAGAAACATTGTGCGTCAGTTAGGCGATGTGCCTATGATTGGATTAACAGCAACAGCAACACCAAAAGTACAAGAGGATATCTTGAAAAACTTGGACATGCCAAATGCAAATACCTTCAAGGCTTCATTTAATCGTCCTAATTTATATTACGAAGTACGAACAAAAACTAAAAATATTGAATCGGATATTATTCGATTTATCAAACAACATAAAGGAAAATCAGGTGTTATTTACTGTTTGAGTCGTAAAAAAGTGGAAGAAATTGCACAAGTTTTACAAGTAAACGGTATTAGTGCAGTGCCTTATCATGCTGGTTTAGATGCTAAAACGAGAGCAAAACATCAAGATATGTTTTTGATGGAAGATGTAGAAGTTGTTGTAGCAACTATTGCTTTTGGTATGGGAATTGACAAACCTGATGTGCGTTTTGTAATCCACCACGATATTCCAAAATCATTAGAAAGTTACTATCAAGAAACAGGTCGTGCTGGTCGTGATGGTGGCGAAGGTCATTGTTTGGCGTATTATTCATACAAAGATATTGAAAAGTTAGAAAAATTTCTTTCTGGAAAACCAGTTGCCGAACAAGAAATTGGATTTGCATTGTTGCAAGAAGTGGTGGCGTATGCTGAAACTTCGATGTCGCGTCGTAAATTTTTATTGCATTATTTTGGTGAAGAATTTGACGATGTAAATGGTGATGGAGCTGATATGGATGACAATGTTCGTAATCCAAAATCTAAAGTAGAAGCCCAAGACCAAGTAGTTACTTTGTTGAAAGTGGTGCGAGATACAAAACAATTATTCAAATCTAAAGAAGTTATTTTTGCTTTAGTGGGCAAAATCAACGCGGTGATAAAAGCTCAGAAAATAGACACGCAACCTTATTTTGGTAGTGGTTCTAAATTCGATGAAAAATATTGGATGGCATTAATTCGTCAAGTATTAGTCGATGGATTGCTATCAAAAGACATTGAAACCTATGGAGTTTTAAAATTAGCGCAAAAAGGTGAGGCATTTATAAAAAAACCAACATCGTTTATGATGTCGGAAGATCATGAATACAATGAAGAAGAAGATGAGGCAATTGTAACAGCCGCAAAATCAACGGGTGTTGCTGATGAAGCCTTAATGGGTATGTTGCGTGATTTACGTAAAAAAGAAGCAAAGAAATTAGGTGTTCCTCCATTTGTTATTTTTCAAGATCCTTCATTAGAAGACATGGCTTTAAAATATCCAATTTCTATTGACGAATTAAGCAATGTGCATGGAGTTGGTGAAGGCAAAGCAAAAAAATATGGGAAACCATTTATCGATTTAATTATTAGATATGTAGAAGATAATGATATTATTCGTCCTGATGATTTGGTGGTTAAGTCTACGGGAGCAAATTCAGGATTAAAATTATACATTATTCAAAACGTTGACAGAAAATTAGCCTTAGATGATATTTCTAAAGCAAAAGGTTTATCAATGGACGATTTGTTGAAAGAAATGGAACAAATTGTGTATTCGGGGACTAAATTAAACATCAGTTATTGGATTGACGAAATTTTAGACGAAGACCAACAAGAAGAGATTCACGATTATTTCATGGATTCTGAATCGGATAATATCAAAGACGCTTTAAAAGAATTTGATGGCGATTATGACATCGAAGAACTTCGTTTAATGCGAATTAAGTTTATTAGTGAAGTAGCGAATTAGTATTAGATTCCAAAAATAAAAAATCCAAACTCCATTTTAAAAAGAGTTTGGGTTTTCTTTTATACCGAATAATCCTTAAACATATAAATCCAAATAATTCGCGATAGTTTAATGTTGACCAAGGTTAAACTTAAAATCACAACTCCAATAATAGGAATAATTCGCAAATCGAATGTCTCTTCGAAGAAAGGCATGCAAATAAAGTAAGTAATTAGCGCTTCAGCAACGCCAAGTCCATAGCTTACAAACATTGCTCCAAAGAAAAAACCAGGTTCTTTTTCAAATTTTGTTCCGCAATTAGAGCAATTTTCATGCATTTTTGGAAAACTAAAACTAAAATGCAATAATCCTTTTTCAAAAATCTTTCCTTTGTTGCAATTGGGACATTTGTTTCCCAACATGTTTATAACGGTTTTTAACATTGCTATTTATTTTTAGCAAATTTAGAAGATTATACTTTAAAATAGGTTTTGTATTTTCGCATATTATAGTACAAAAAAGACATTTTTGATATGAAGAAAAACGAAGTTTACGAAATTAAGAAGTTCAAACGCAATTTCTTCCATCACAATTTATATGTCAATATGTTTCAAAATCATTTAAAAGAACATCGTTTTATTGAGTCGTTGCACCGACATGATTTTTATGTTTTGGTTTTGTTTACCCAAGGAACGGGTTTGCATAAAATAGATTTTGATGAATTTGTAATTACAAAAGGAAGCTTTTTTCTGATGCAGCCTGGGCAAATTCACCTTTGGGAACTTTCTTCAGATATTGAGGGTTACATTGTTTTCTTTTCCAAAGAGATTTATAATTTGCATTTTCGAGACAAGAAAATCGAAGAATATTTGTTTTTTCAATCGTCTAAAAACAATCCCGAATTGCAATTGAAGGGTAATGAAATGAAGCAAATTCAGCCTTATTTTGATTTAATGGTAATTGAAAATGAGCTAGACGAATTGCATAAAAAAGACAAAATGCTCAATTTGTTAGATTGTATTCTGATTGAAATTTTAAGAATTTATAATGTCGATTCCAATCATTTAACTTCCACCTATAATCATAAGTTAAAAGAATTTGAATTGTTATTAGAGCAGTATTATAAAACCGAAAAATCACCTTCGTTTTATGCAGATAAAATGGCAATTACCTTAAAGCACCTCAATAGAATTTCAAAAAATATATTGAATATTACTATAACGGAATTAATTACCAGAAGAGTAATTTTAGAAAGCAAGCGTATTATGGTAGACCAAAACAAAACAATTGCTCAAATTGCAGATGAATTAGGGTACTCTAATTATTCTTATTTTTCAAAATTATTTAAAAAAAATGTAGGAGTAACCCCAACTGAATTTATCAATCAACTTAAAAATTAATTTTGATAGATTTCACCACGGTGTGGTTTTAAAATATCTCTAAAGGTAATCATGTCTTTTTCATCTACCACAATAAAAGCAATTGCATGCATTTCGTTGATGATTTCAAAACCTGTTTTTTCTAGTGTGATTTTTTCTTTTTCTAAGTATTCGTTCAAATGAATATCATGGTGTTCCGCTGTTTTAGCTGCGGCTTCTCCTCTAAAATCCCAAATGAGTTTTATTTTATTAATAACTCAAATTTAGTTTATTTTAACAGTAAATTAAATATGCTATAAGGCTTAAAAAAATATACAAACAGATTAACAAAATTTCTAATTTATAAAAACTTAATTTTTTCATCTTGAGAATTATAATTAGAGGGGATACTTGAATATCCCCTCTTAATTTATAGAAATACTTACTTATTCTTTAATAATTTGTTTTGCTATTGTACCCTTATCGGTCACTAACTTTAATAGATAAATTCCTTTTGCATAATTAGCAATATCTATTGTGGCAGTTGTGCCAATAGTTACTGTTTGCAATTCACGACCATTTAAATCGTATACTTTTGCAGTAGCATTTTGGATATCTTCTAAATCAATGTTAATGATAGATGAAGTAGGGTTAGGGTATAGTTTTACTTTTTGCTCTAATTCAAAACTATTATTACTTAAAAATGTTATTGGAGTACAAATTGATTCTGAAATACATCCATTAAGTGTTACTTCAAGAAGATAATTATTGGTAGTTTCTACCGTATAACTGCTGGATGTGCCTACAATATTTTCTGGTAGGTAACTTGTAGCACTTGGACAATTTTTTATCCATCTGAAAGTAGCATTAGGGTTTGTTTCGTTTGCAGTTAGTACATTGCCGTTTTGTGTAAAAGTAGCAATCGGAGGGTTTGCAGCAGTTACAGCTAAAGGGCTGTTAGCAACAGGACAACTACTACCTATTAATCTTATATTTAAGTTTACAATTCCGGTAGGGTAATCTGCAGGTGTAATAGCAATTGAATTATTAATAACACTTAAAGAATATAATGTGGTATAAGTTGTAGAATTATTTTTACTATATTCTAATCCATCATTATTTGTTATTGATACATTTTTAATTAAATTTTCGTTATATACACCACCTGATCTAGCAGCAATTATAAATTTATAATTAGAAGTATCTACATTTTCAAAACCTGGAAGTGATACATTATTTACAACTAATATATCGTTAACCCAAACGAATAATGAGTAGTTTTCATTTATTAAAAATCGTACTGTATTTTCATTACCACTTTCAAAATTTAATACACCACCATTAGTAGCTGTAGTATAATCTACACCGTATTGTGTATTGTTATAAAAAACGGAAAGATTATCTTGACCAAAAGTTTTAAAACGAATGGCTAAACCAGTGCTAACACCATTTTCATATACAGTGGTATTATTGATAATAGGATCAGGATTACCATAACTAATACTAAATCCATCAGCACCTATTTTGTTTAATGATTGATGTTTTACAATCATTTCCATTTTTTTATCTATAGCAGCAGGTTTGTCGATAATCATATATCCTCTAGCGTATCTTTGGTCTTTATTTAATAATATTCCGTTAGCAGTATTTTTTGCATCACCACCTAAAATATAACCATTTTTAGTACTAAAGTCGTTTTCGTAAACCTTAATTTTATGAGTACTTGGTAATGCTACATTAATTGTAGATGGAGAACAACCTGTTGTTGTAGCAGTTAATGTAGACGGTAATTTAGTTACTGGATATACATAATCTCTAACTTTTATAGCACAACCATTTTGTCTTAACCAAATAGGTAACGTATAATTAGTTGGTAATACAACATTTGTAAATACATTTGATGTTTGGTAATTAGTACCATCAATTGAATACTCATACGTTGGGTTGCCAAAAACAAAATCATCAATTAAAATTTCGTTAGATACACCACCACATCTTCCAGCAAAAATAGCTTTGTAGCTATTATTCATAGCATAGCCTGGTATAGCAGTATCCAATACTACAGGATTTCCATTGATGAAAAATGATAATTTACCGGCAACAACTCTTACTTTAATATCATTCCATTTACCTAATTGTAAAACCCTATCTGTACCAAAAGACAATTCAGTACCAATTTGTGTTCCATTCCAAGTAGCGCTTAAACGCTCTGTAATATAGGTTTTAAAACGTAATGCTAAACCAACATTAGTTCCATCTTCAGTCATTCCAGGTATCTCACTTCCAATATTAAAACTAAAGCCATCAGCCCCCTGTTTATCTTTCATATATACTCTAAAAGTAGCTTCAAAATCTGCTGGAATAGTTGCTGGTAAATCTAATAACATTTTACCATTTTGACTTGGTAAATCTGGTACCAACATTACATTACCATTTGCACTACTATAAGAAGCATTACCCGATAATGTAAAGCCACTATTTGTTGTAAAATTATTAGATATTAATTTAAATGGTACCGGTTCAATTGTAAGGTTATTTGTACTACAAGTTGCATCTGCTTTTATATAGGCATCGTATGCTACATTTGCATCATTTATAACAAAAGTTACTGTTTTTTCTTGAATTGGGTTAGATGAATCTCTAACTAAACAAGTATATGTACCAGCAGTAAGAGCAGTTAAATTAGAAACTGTATTTGCTGGAGGCACAAAACCAGCTACAGCAGAAGACCATGTATAAGTATATGGAGCCGTACCATTGGCAACTGTAGATACAACTGCAGTACCATTGGCATTTCCTGGACAACCAATTATATCAGTTTTAGAAGTATAAATTACCAATCCTACAATCGGATTTACTTCTGCTTGTCTTATTTTATTATTACCAGTATCCCCAATAATTAATTTATTTGTTGAAGTATTTAATTTTAATTTGAACGGACCACCAAAATTACTTGAATCTAGAGGAGCATCAAAAGCACCAAACCCACCAGTGCCTGCATAGTTACTAACCACCCCAGCATTTGTTATTTTTCGTATTCTATTATTGTTAGTGTCTGCTACATAAATAGTTCCTTCAATATCTATTGCTATACCATTCGGATTGTTAAACTGTGCAACATTTCCATTTCCATTTGTATATCCCTGCGAAGTTCCTGCAACTGTAGTTACATCACCAGCAGGGGTTAATTTTCTAATTCTATGGTTATTTGAATCAGCAATATATAAATTTCCTAAAATATCAAAGGCAAGGCCAGATGGCTCATTAAATCGTGCATTAGTACCATTTCCATCTGTGCTTCCTGTTGTGCCAATTCCTCCTGCTATTGTTGTTACAACTCCACTAGGTGTTATTTTTTTAATGTTATGATATGATATATCTGAAACATATAAATTGCCTAATGCATCAATTGCAATGCCATAAGGAGTACCACCAGATAAAGTGGCAAAAGTAGAAACTACTCCTGTAGAAGTAATTTTACGAATACTTCCATTACTAGAATCTGTAACATAAAGATTATCCATTGCATCAATAGCAATATCAATTGGAACCCGAAAACTTGCAACATTTCCTGGTCCATCAATATCCCCAAATGAACCGTCTCCTGCAAAAAACGATACAACACCAGCAGGTGTTATTTTACGGATCATATTTGCTCCTGATTCTGCAATAAATAAGTTTCCAGCAGAATCATAAACAAATCCTCTTGGAACATTAAATGAAGAGGTTAATGGTGTAGGTCCGTTCATGGAACTTGTAGCACCATTACCTGCTACCGAAGTTACATACAATACTTGTGACCAACCACAATTAAAAAGTAATAAAAAAAATATTACTTTAAATGAGTAAAGTGTTTTATACATAAATTAACATTTTAATTTTGCCTACTAGATTTAGGATTTTCGGCTTCTTCCTTATTAACATTGCAAATTTTTGATTTTTTTGTAATGTTATTTAATTTTGATAGGGTAGTTAAAGGGTAGTTATGTACTATACTTATGGGTAGTTTTTACACTACCCAAGTAGGTAGTTTTATTTAATAAATTGAAAATCAAAATTTTAAATTTTAATTTTAATTTGTAATCTTTTAAAATTTATTTAAACTTTGTGTTGTTGCAAACTTCGACTTATGTGTAAATATTTACAGTTAATTATTTTGCTCTTTTGTGCTAACTTACATTCTCAAGAAAATAGTATAGAAAAATTGCAGGCGAGTGTTTTGGAAAATAACCGAAGAGGGAATTTTAATAAAAGTATGGAACAAATTAATACTTTTATTTCAGATAATGAATCAGATAATTTTTTCTTATATAAAGCTTACATATTAAAATCCTATACGCACAAAGGTTTGTTTGATTATGAAGCAACATTTAAAGCATTAGATAAAGCATATGTATTTGGTAATAAAACAAAAAATAAAGAAGAAGTTATTGCTAATGTTAATTTAGAAAAAGCCTATGCTTATTTTGATGTTGCAAAATATAAGGAGGCAAAAGTTATGATGCTTCACTTAAAAAAAACAAATTATATGCATATACATTCGGCTGATATTGCCGGTATGTTAATGCAAGAAGCGTATTTAGAGTATTTAGATAAAAATTATAGCAAAGCGGAAAAGATATACGATGAAGCAATAATTTTAATGTCTAAAGCTAATCCTAAAAATTTGCCTATTATTTATGGTAAAAAAGTACAATTATATACACATACAAAGGAAAATGAAAAATTAAATAATGCTTTTCAATTAGGTTTAAAATCTGCAAAAGAAAATAAAATAATAAAATATGAAGTATATATGCATGAGCAAATGCGTGAAAAGCAAATGCAAAACGGCAATTGGAAAGCAGCTTTTTATTCATATAAAAAAATAGATTCGTTATTAACCATTTATAATGCGAACGATAAAAATGAACAATTAAAATTACTAGAAAAAGATTTAGAAATACAAAAAAAGGATAATGCAATAAAATGGAATAAAATACAAAGAAATGTACTTTTGATATTCTTGTTTGTATGTTTCATTGCCATATATTTTGGCATAAAGAACCATAAATCTAAATTAGAAAATCATAAACTTTTAGAAAAAGAAAATAAACGAATACATGATGAACTTCAACTTTTGAGTTCGAATTTAGTTTCACAAGGTTTTAAGGAAATTGATTTTTCAAAATATGGTTTGTCAGAACGACAATTACAAATAATAGAATTAATAAGTCAGGGTAAAACAAATAAAGAAATAGCTAATCAAATTTTTATTTCTGAAAATACCGTAAAATATCATCTCAAAACAATTTATGATATTATGGGGATAGAAAATAGAAATGAATTTTTTAAAATGATTAAAAGCTAATTAGTGTACCATTCTCCTCTATGAGGTTTTAATAGGTCTCGTAATTTTATCATATCTTTTTCTTCCACTACTAAATAAGCCAAAGCATACATTTCGTTTACTATTTCAAATCCAGTTATATTTAAACTATAGTTTTCTGTTTGAATAAATTCTTTTAAATGAATATCATGATGTTCCGCTGTTTTGGCTGCGGCTTCTCCTCTAAAATCCCAAATTAGTTTTATTTTTCGCATTTTGTAAGTTTCAAAGAAGCAAAGTTACAAAGTCAAGGTTCAAATTACTATTTTTGCAACATAATTAACAATAATACATTATGCCACGCGAATTTCAATTTCAAGTTTCACCTGAAGTAGCCGCAAACGAAAGTTTGTTAGCCCAACATGTAGCCAAGTTATTTCAGGTTAGCCCAAAAGAAATTCAGAAAGTGGTGGTTGTAAAACGTTCTATTGATGCGCGTCAGAAAGCCATTAAAATGAATATTAAGGCGAATGTGTTTTTAGTTGGAGAAGATTATGTTGATTCAAAAATTGAATTACCTGATTATCCCAATGTTGCAAACAAACAAGAAGTTATTGTAGTAGGAGCTGGTCCAGCTGGATTATTCGCTGCTTTGCAATTAATCGAATTAGGCTTAAAACCAATCGTTTTAGAACGCGGTAAAGATGTACGTGGTCGTCGTCGCGATTTAAAAGCAATTAATCGTGATGGTATCGTAAATGAAGATTCTAATTATTGTTTTGGAGAAGGTGGAGCCGGAACGTATTCCGATGGGAAATTATATACCCGTTCAAAAAAACGTGGCGATGTGGATCGAATTCTCGAACTTTTGGTAGGCTTTGGAGCCACACCAGAAATTATGGTAGAAGCACATCCGCATATTGGAACCAATAAGTTACCTCAAATTATTCAAGATATACGAGATAAGATTATAGCTTGTGGTGGTCAGGTTTTGTTTGAAACTCGCGTTACTGATTTTGTGATTAAAAACAACGAAATGCAAGGTGTAGTTATTCAAAATGGTGATGTTATTTCTGCAAACAAAGTCATTTTGGCAACCGGACATTCCGCTCGAGATATTTTTGAATTATTACATAAAAAAGGCGTTCACATTGAAGCAAAACCTTTTGCGTTAGGCGTTCGTGCAGAACATCCACAGGAATTAATTGACCAAATTCAATATTCATGTGATTTTAGAGGTGATTATTTACCACCAGCGCCGTATTCTATTGTAAAACAAGTAAATGGTCGCGGAATGTATTCGTTTTGTATGTGTCCCGGAGGTGTTATTGCGCCTTGTGCTACAGCTCCTGGCGAAGTAGTTACGAATGGTTGGTCGCCTTCAAAACGTGATCAAGCAACAGCTAATTCAGGAATTGTGGTGGAATTAAAATTGGAAGATTTCAAACCTTATGAAAAATTCGGACCGTTAGCCGGAATGGAATTTCAAAAAGCCATCGAGCAAAGAGCATGGCATTTGGCTGGAGAAACTCAAAAAGTTCCTGCACAAAGAATGGTTGATTTTACGCAAAATAAAGCTTCGGCGGCTATTCCCAAAACATCGTATGTTCCCGGAACTACTTCGGTGGAAATGGGACAAGTTTTTCATGGATTTTTATCGCAAATTATGCGAGAAGGTTTTGTGCAATTTGGAAAAGCAATGAAAGGTTACATGACGAATGAAGCCATTTTGCATGCGCCTGAGAGTAGAACATCATCTCCAGTTAGAATTCCAAGAGATAACTTTTCTTTGGAACACGTTCAAATCAAAGGGTTGTACCCTTGTGGAGAAGGAGCTGGTTATGCTGGCGGTATTATTTCAGCAGCAATTGATGGTGAAAAATGTGCGTTGAAAATTGCGGAGAGTTTACAAGTTTAAATTTCTACCAATCAGCAAAAGAAATTCCTATTCCTAAAGTAGTTTGTCTGTGGTTGTAATCAATCATGGTTTCTCCATAGCCTTCAAATACTTGTACTTGACCACGTAAATGCCCTTTTATTGGAAAAACATAATTCAATTGAATACTTCCGCCTTCAAAAGTTGAAAATGGATGTGTAATAATAGTATAGAATTGATGTCTGTTGTAAGTGTATGCGACATTTAATTCTCCATCTCCAATATATTTGGTTATTTTTGGATTTTCATCTTCATCATCAGATAGTCGAATCCAAGGATTTAATGTTATAATCCAATTGTCTATTTCGTATCCGGTGTGAAAAATAACTCGGTTCCAGCTTCTAGAAGTAGGTAAGTTTTTTCCATTAGATTGGTGGTTAAAAGTAACGCCAACCGATTTGAATTGTCCGCCTAAGAAATTAAATCGTAATGGATATTTAAAAATGATTTCGGGTTCGTAATTTAATTCTCTAAATGCTCTCGAAATATCGCTATTATACACTTGCCAATGTGCTTTTTGTGTATATCCAACCCAAATATCTCCATTTCCCCATAACAAATCTTGTACTACTTTTGTCTTAAAACTCAATTGAAACTTTGCTTCAATATTATTATATGGTGTTCTCTCTGTTGTTGAATAATTGGGGTTTTCACTTCTTGGTTGCTTGTTTGGATTGCTTGAAATTCTTCCCGCAGTTACATAAATTGGTTTGTATGACATTAATCGAAAAGTTCCATTCTTGTCTGCATCAGTTAATTCCCATCGTTGCGAATATGTTTTTGTAATTATAATAGTGTCATTTTCATTTTCTTGACCAAAAGCAATTGACGAAAGCAAAAACAAAATCAATGAGAATTTATACATGAGTATTTTTATTTAACGAACGGAAATTTACGAATAAAAGCTATTCTAAAAACAAAATCACAGCTTTCACTGTGATTTTGTTTATATATCTTAAAAAGAATTATATTTTCTTAACTCTAACGGCATTCATTCCTTTAGTACCTTTTTCTAATTCATAGGTAACTAAATTTCCTTCTTTAACATCGTCTAATAAACCACTGATATGAACAAAGTATTTTTCGCCAGTTTCAATTTCTTTAATAAATCCAAAACCTTTAGATTCATTGAAAAAATCAATTGTTCCTCTTCTGTCAACAGGTGCTTCATCAGCTTCCGTTCTTCTTGAAGTATTAATTTCGATGCTATCCACATCAACAATAATTTTTTTAGAAGGATCTGGTGGTGTGTTAGTTAAGTGTCCGTTTTCGTCAACATACACATAAATATCCTCTCCAGACAATTTTGGATTTGCTTTTCGAGCTTCCTTTTTTTCTTGTTTTTCTTTCTTTTTCTTAGCTCTAAGTTTCTCTTGTTCTTTTTTGTTAAAAGTTTCCTGTGGTCTAGCCATTAAATGTAAACGTAATTAAATTAATATTATGTAAAAGTATAAGGATAAAAATACACAAGCTAAATAAACAAAAATGTATAAAGTACTTTGAGTCAAAGTTTTGCAAGAAGAAATTATTATCATTACCAATGATACAAAAGTAGTGAAAATATAGTAAACTTTTTCATTTTACACGTTTCTTTTGCATTTTACTTTGAAAAAGTTATAATTATTCAACAGACGTTAAACTTTTCACAAACAAAAAAACAACGATTTTGTCCTGACTTTTTTCGTATTTTTGACAAGTATATAAAAAGCTATGAAAGAAGAACAAGTGATATTGGTGAACGAAAATGATGAACCAATTGGACTAATGAACAAGATGGAAGCGCATGAAAAAGCAGTTTTGCATAGAGCTTTTTCGGTTTTTGTTTTGAATGATAATAATGAAGTGATGCTCCAACAACGAGCACATCACAAATACCATTCTCCCTTATTGTGGACAAATACTTGTTGTAGTCATCAAAGAGCTGGAGAAACAAATATTGAAGCTGGAAAACGTCGTTTGTTTGAAGAAATGGGTTTTGAAGTGGAGCTAAAAGAATTGTTTCATTTTATATACAAAGCACCGTTTGATAATGGTTTAACCGAACACGAACTGGATCACGTTATGATTGGTTATTACAACGGAGAACCAATTATTAATGATGACGAAGTAGAAAGTTGGAAATGGATGAAAATTGAAGAAATAAAAGATGATATGATTCAAAATCCAGCTATTTACACAGTTTGGTTTAAAATTATATTCGACGAGTTTTATCATTATTTAGAAGAACATAAATTATAAATTTCCAAATCACTAATTCTGAATTCAAATTTCTAAATTCTAAATTGCCATGAGAGTAACCGTTTCAAGAAAAGCCCATTTTAATGCCGCGCATCGATTGTATCGAAAAGATTGGTCTATGGAAAAAAATCAGGAAGTTTTTGGCAAATGCAACAATCCAAATTTTCACGGTCATAATTACGAATTGATTGTTTCGGTAACTGGTGAAGTAGATGCAACAACTGGATATGTTATTGATACGAAGATTTTGTCTGATTTAATCAAAGAACATATTGAAGAAGCTTTTGATCATAAAAATTTAAACGAAGACGTTCCCGAATTTAAAGATTTGAATCCAACAGCCGAGCACATTGCTTACATTATTTGGAACAAACTTCGCGTTTTGATTGCTAGTGATAAAGAGTTAGAAATAACATTGTATGAAACACCAAGAAACTTTGTAACCTATAAAGGAAACTAATTATGTCAATTCAAATAGGTGATAAATTACCACATTTTACAGCTGTCAAACAAGACGGAACCGTTTTTGATTCTAATTCGATTCAAAATAAACCGGTTGTAATTTATTTTTATCCAAAAGACAATACGCCAGGTTGCACCACACAAGCCTGCAGTTTTAGAGATGCTTATCAAGATTTTCAAGATTTAGGTGCCGAAGTAATAGGTGTTAGTGGTGATTCGGTTAGTTCTCATCAAAATTTTCAACAAAAACATAAATTACCTTTTGTTTTACTTTCTGATTCTGATAGAAAATTACGCAAGTTATTTGGAGTTCCTACTGCGCTTTTTGGTTTAATTCCGGGTAGAGTTACTTATGTTTTTAATGCTTCTGGAAAGGCAATTTATATTTTTGATAATATGAGTGCTAAAAATCACATTATAAAAGCTTTAGACTCTATTAAAAAGTCTAAATAATATATTTTCTGATAAAACTAAGTTAATCAATTTTAGTAATTGGGTAGATTTTCGCATCTTTGTTGTTCACTATTTTGAATATGAAATTTTATCCACTAACATTCACGCCTATATTAAAAGACCGTATTTGGGGCGGAACGAAGTTAAAATCGTATCTTAATAAATCAATTGTTTCTGAAACAACAGGTGAAAGCTGGGAAATTTCAACTGTACCTGGTGATATTAGTGTAGTTGCATCTGGTGTTTTTGAAGGTAAAAACATCAACGAAATCATCGATTTACATCCAATAGAAATTTTAGGAAAATCGGTTATAGCTCGTTTCGGAAAACAATTTCCATTATTATTCAAATTTATTGATGCTAAAGAAGATTTGTCAATTCAATTACATCCCAATGATGAATTAGCAAAACAACGTCATAATTCATTTGGAAAAACCGAGATGTGGTATGTGATGCAAGCCGATGAAACAGCTCGTTTAGTAGTTGGATTTAAAAATGATTCCAATCCAAAAGAATATTTAGAAAAATTAGCCGATAAAAAACTGATTTCTTTATTAGAAGAATATCCTGTAAAAAAAGGAGATGTTTTCTTTTTAGAAACCGGAACCATTCATGCTATTGGCGCAGGCGTTGTGTTAGCAGAAATTCAGCAAACTAGTGATGTTACGTATCGTATTTACGATTGGGATAGAGTAGATGTCAACGGAAAAGGTAGAGAATTACACACCGAATTAGCTCTAGAAGCTATAAATTACTACAAAACACATTCAAAAATTGATTATTTCGAAGAACCCAATCATTCTTCAGTTGTAGTGGATTGTCCTTACTTTAAAACAAATATTATTGCTTTGCAAGATCGTTTTATTTGGAAAAAATCAAAAGACGCTTTTACCGTTTTTATGTGTACCAATGGGCAATTTGAATTGATTTTAAATGGCGAAATTATGCGATATCAAATGGGAGATACGATTTTGATTCCGGCAATTATTGATCATTTAACCTTGAAAGGAAAAGCTACAGTATTAGAAATTTCGATATAATTTGCTGAGAACAAAATATATTATGTAATTTTGTACCAAATTTTAAATTTATAAAAAATGGCAAGCGTTAAAAACTTGAAAAAAGAAATCAATTACGTTTATGGTGATATTTTAAACATTGTATATGTTTGGGAAATGACTAACGGTGGAAGACCAACGGAAGCTTCTGAAAAATTAGAGGACGAAATCTACGAAACTTTTGATTCTTTAATGACGAAAGCAAATCAAAGAGATGTTGAAAATAAAAAAGCACATTTCAAACAAATTCGTAAAGAATACGAAGCGGCTGCTAATCAATTTGTTGCAAAAATAAACGAATTAAATTAAAAAAATCAATAAAAAAAGTGCAAAAAATATTTGGAAATTAAAAATTCACCCTTATATTTGCACTCGAAATTTGAGTTGCCAGCGTAGCTCAGCTGGCTAGAGCAGCTGATTTGTAATCAGCAGGTCGTGGGTTCGAGTCCCTCCGCCGGCTCAAATTAAAAACCATCACAGTAATGTGGTGGTTTTTTTGTTTAAAGTCATTCTGAACTTGTTTAACTTCGTTGAATTTTCGATTTCAGAATCTTTTAAAACGCTTGTGCACACAAAGTATGAAATGATTTTTGATATGTAGTCACGATCAAGATGCTCGCGCTAGCGAGCATGTAAGTTTTTTTTGAACGTTTTAAGATATTGTAATAAAGAGTATGACGCCATAAGTTAGTCGTTATTTTTGAAATGAAATTAAAATTATTTCTAATAATCCTATTCATTCTTTTTTATATATTAATGTATTATTCCTATAAATTTTTTTATTTTTAATTTGGAGTTTTTTGTTTTTAAAATATTCATATTCATTTTTTTCATAAAGATTAATGTCGAAAGTTGTGCAATTTGTATCTTTAATTTGATATGTATAACTTTTTCTGAATGTTGATATATTTAGTAGTTTAAAATCCTTTGGTTTTTTAAATTTTATTTCTCCATTATCATCCAATTGAAGAATGCTATCACTATCGTTGAATTTTAATGTTGCATAATCAGTTGGTTTGTTGTAATAGAAATCATAAACTCTTAAAGTTGCTGTATCGGATTTAACTTTGTCAAGCTCTTTTACAATAATTGTATCTGTTAAATAATCATTATAACTATTTAGAATTATTTCATTATTGTCCTTTAGTATCCAATAGCCTTTTGTAATTGTTTCTGAAGACTCTGCATTATGTCTGTAACAAAAAGTTCCATCATTTTTTAATTTAATAGAAGATTTTACTAATGAACTTCTATAAATAAATTCAATTTCAATTTCATTCTTTTTAAAAATTTTATTACTACATCCAGAAATAAGAACAGTTGTGAGAGCATATAAAAATAAATATTTTAAACGCATAATTTGATTTTTATTAATTTGTTCTTTGATTGAACTCCTTTTATCCATCGTAACACTTTTTTCTATTTTATTTGCTTTTTCTCAAAAATAATAAAATTATTTGTTTTTAAGATTCGTGCGAAAAGATTCGTGCGAAAAGATTCGTAAGAAAGCTAGTAAATTATAACTATAAAAAAAGCGGTCAATTACTGACCGCTTTACTTTATTTCTGAACTTCAATCGCTTTTCGTTCCTTAATATGCTGGTTAAGCATTTTTCCGTATTTTGATTTGGCAACTTCTGGTGTTAAGCTTTTTTGAATGGTGTCTAAATAAGTGGTGTTGATATCTGCAATTTCTGAAAGTGCTAAATAAGGAGCTATGGCAGCATCACCGTGTGTGGTAGCAAAATGTGCTGTGTATCTATATTTTCTCTTTAAAAGCTTCTCGTAGGCTGTTTCAATACTATCTGTAGTTGTAGGGTTTGGTTTTAGTTCGTTTTGCAAACGCTTTTCCATTAAAACTAAATTCTCGTCATTAAATTGGTCGTTGATTTTTTTGAATTCTATCCATAAATCATGGTTTTTAGAACCTTTAACTTTTGCATCAGCAAAAAAATGTTTTAATGTAGTTTCAATAGTAATATTTCCTGGCTCAGCAAAGAATGGTAAGCTATTGTCAATTGAATTGGTTTGTCCTCTATCTAAAGCTAAATACAACATTTCTGGACTGTCTAATTTGATGTGACTTTCAAATTTTGAATCGCCATTAATTTGGATACTATCAATAATTACTAATGTAGTATCTTCTATTTTTTGTAAATACAATTTGCCTTGGCTCAAGCCTTCAACATTTCCTGTAATATGAACATTTGCTCCTTCAACAGTTTCTTTTTTGTCACAAGCAATTAGTGTGGTTAAGGCAATTACAGCTAAAAATATCTTTTTCATTCTTTGATTTGTTTTGAGTTCGCAAAGTAAATAAAAAAATCCTCAAAATACTAAGTACTTTGAGGATTCTATGTCAATTTTCAAATTCAATTGCAAAGTCAAAATTTAATTTAAAGTTATAAATACTTCAAAATTCAAAAATCGTAATTCTGCAATCTTAAATTATTTAGCCTCTTAACCAAGCTTCGCGAACAGCTTTTTTGCTTTCGTTTGTAGATTGATAACCATCTTGTTTTTCTTTTGGCATCACAATTTTTCCTTTGATTGTTTGCTCTTTACCGTCTCTTTTTATTTTTACAGAAATAGCTTCGCCATCTTTCCAGTTCATACTAGCCATAATCATATCATAGATATTATCAAGATTATAAGCTTTATCATTGATTGCGATGATTTTATCATTATTTTTTAATCCTAAAGTTGTCATGAAAGAATTTAATTCAATTTCAGGTAAAATCATAATTTCTTTAGTATTTGGATCAACAGTAATGTAAGGTTGTGTTTGTCCTTTTAAAAACGGATTTCCAGCGACTTCAATAGTTGCTTCTGTTACCCCCATTTTTGCAAAATATTGTTCGTAAGGAATAGGCGTTTCACCTGCAACATATTTGTCTAAAAATGCGCCAACTTCTGGATAAGTTAATTCAGTAATTTTACCGAATAATTCTTCGTCTTTAAACGCTTTTTTAGTCCCATATTCGTTTGCCAAATCTTGCATTAAGTTTAGAATCCCTTTTTTACCATTACTACTTTCACGAATTTGAATATCAATACACATAGCAATCAATGCTCCTTTTTGATACACATTCAAATATTGGTCTTTGTATGGTGCATTTAATACGTTTTTACTCATTTTAGTAAAACTCATATTATCGTTCATTTGACGCGATTGTGCAATTTTACCGGCCATTCTTTCGTAAAACTCTTTTTCATCAATTAACCCTTGATTTACTTGAAATAAATTTGCAAAATATTCCGTTACTCCTTCATACATCCATAAATGTTCTGACATTTCTGGTTTGTTAAAATCAAAATACTGAATTTCATTTGAGTGGACCGTTAATGGTGTTACTATATGAAAAAATTCGTGTGAAACTACATCTTTTAATTGTTCTTGTAACATTTCTAATCCCATCATTTCGGGCATTACTACTGTTGTAGATGTAGGATGTTCTAATGCTCCAAAACCTTTAGCATCTTTAGCTTTCATATCGGATAAATACAACAAAATGGCATATTTTTTTGTTGAGTTTATAGGTCCTAAAAAGCGTTTTTGTGCTTTCATCATGTTTTCCATATTAGGAGTAATTTGTTTAGCTGTATATTTTCCTGTTGGAGAATATACACTAATGATGATTTCCATATCATCTACCATAAATGAAGTGTAGTCTGGCTTAGAATACATAATTGGCATTTCTACCAAGTTAGCATATTTTGGCATCACAAAAACATCTGAAGTGTCGCTTGCATCTGCATCAGTCATAGCAGAAACACCTAATAAATTTGCAGGATGTTTTACTGTAAGTTTATATTGAGTTTCTTCTTTTCCTTTAAAATAGCCAACAAAACCATGTGTGTTTAGCATAAAGTTAACACCAGCATTAATGTTTGTTCCTGCTGGAGAAAAAACGTCTTCGCTTTCGCCAAAACCTGCACCACCTTCAGTATCATATGTGTCATTAACTAAATAAGTAATTTTAGCTAATTTAGTTGCTTCAGAAATTGTATATGAATTTTCATCAATTTTCGCAATTTTTAAAGCATTTCCTTTTGCATCAAATGCTTTTACATTTTCTACAAAACGACCATAATCGTCTTCAGAATAGGTTCCAGGAACTGTTTTAGGAATGTGAAAAGTAGTAGTTTCGGTTGTAAAAGTTGGTGTTGCTATTGTCACCATTACTTTGTCGTCTTTTACATTGATTAAATCAATTGTAACATCAACTTCGTTTTTTGTTGAAGTTGCATTTTGGGTTGAAGTACAACTCCAAAGAAAACTCACCATTGCAAGTGAAAGAATTATTTTTTTCATCTTTAATCTTAGTTTATAAGCATAAGTAGATGAAATGAATAAAATGTTACAGTTATCGTTTAGAGATTTTATTACCTGTAATTTGTCTTTGTAATTTACATTTGAATCGGTCTATTCCGTTAGCACGTAGTTTTGTATGTTTTGTTGCTCTGCCTTGAACACGTTCGCGCCACATTTTAAAGCTTGAGGGTTTCATTTCACGACGCATAATTTCAATTGTTTCTTGTTCAGAAATACCAAATTGAAAAGTGATTGCTTCAAATGGTGTCCGGTCTTCCCAAGCCATTTCAATGATTCGGTCGATTTGAATTTCGGTGAAATTTTTGTTTTGCATGGAGCAAATTTCTGTATAAAATAAAAAAACTCTTGTTGAACAAGAGTTAAATTTTTAATCAAATTTATTTTTAAAGTAATATTTACTATCTAAATCATCATCTTCCAAATCGTTATATTTCATTGGTTTCGGTTTTGGTTTACTTGCCGTAACTTTCTTTTTCCAAAGTTCAAAATTATCTTTGGATAAACGTTTGCGCATCAATTCAGTAACATCATTTTCTGATACACCAAATTCTTCTTTTAAAACTTCAAAAGGTTTTTTTTCCTCTTGCGCCATAGCAACAACTCTATCTAGTGTTTCGTTGTCGAATTCTGAAATTTTCTTCTTTTTCATGAAGTAAATACTATTTTTTTATAGTTTAAAGGTTAATAATTCAATATTAATAAAAAAATAAATTCAAAAAATATACCAATTACTTTTTTGGAAATTTTTAAAAAAAGCTATTATTTGATGTTTGTTTTTGAATAAAATCTACAAAATCGTTCGAAATGTTAAATTTATTCTACTCTTTTTTGGCTGCGAAGCTTTTGGTATTTGATGTTTGTAGTGAATTTGACTACCTTCTTTCATGAGTAATAAACTTCCGTGGTTTAAATTGAGTGATAATTTTATAGTATTATCCGAAATATGTTTCAGTTGGAACTGACGTTCTTCACCAAAACTAACGGATGCTATTATTGGATTTCTACCTAATTCTCGTTCGTTATCGGCATGCCATCCATTACTGTCTTTTTCATTTCGGTATAAATTTGCTAAAACAGTTGTGAAATTTTCATTGCAAAGCACTTCAATTTCATTTTTTATATGCATTATTGTGCTGTTCCATGGTTGAGGTTGCATCGTTAATCCGGAATAGGAATAAGGTTTTCCTTCATTTCCAAATAGACAAGTTAATCGCGGTTGTAATATTTTTTTTCCAAAAATTGTAATTTCTTCATGCTTCCATGGTGTTTCATTTGTTAGTTTTTCAAATAATATATCTGCTTCCTCTTTAGAAAAGAAGTTAGGATAAAATTCAAAAACTGCTTCGGGTAGCGGTAAAATTATTTTTTCTTTAGGGAATAG
>Ga0209480_10000692_pt1 | contig 26699 bp, 27 predicted proteins | sample JI61114C2DNA_FD_187501 | JGI IMG/M metagenome (GOLD analysis project Ga0209480, IMG submission 187501) | Wastewater effluent complex algal communities from Wisconsin, to seasonally profile nutrient transformation and Carbon sequestration -... | ecosystem: Engineered > WWTP > Effluent > Algae... | reverse complement strand
GGTGACGAACTCGCGCACCAGGTCGGCGAACCGGTCGGGGTCGTCGAGGTGCGGGAAGTGCCCCGCCCCCTGAAACAGCTCGACCCGGCACTCGGGGATGGACGTCGTCGCCGATGCCGCGTGCCACGCGGGGATCATCCGGTCCTTGGTGCCCCAGACCACGAGGGTGGGCGTGGGGGCGACCTCAGGCAGGTAGTCGTGGGCCGTGACGCTCTGGCCACCGGGGTCGATGACCGCGCGGGTCGTGGCGAGGAAGGCCCGGCGGGTGTCAGCGTCACCGAGGGAGGTGAAACCATGCCACACCTGGGTGATGTCGGAGCCCGGGTGCACCCCGACCTTCTGCAGGGCGCGGCCCGCCGAGGCCAGGCGGTCGCGCATCCACCCGGAGGCGATGACCGGCAGCACGTACTCAGCGCCCGGGAGGGTGGCCGAGCGCAGCAGGGGGCTGACCTCGCGCCCGAGACCACCACTGGCCACGAGCACGAGCCGATCGACCCGCTCGGGGAACAGGTAGGAGAACACCATGGCGATGCCGCCGCCCAGCGAGTGCCCGACGAGCGTCACCTGCTCGATCTCGAGGCGATCCAGAAGGTCGCGAAGGGTCGCAGCATGCGCCCCGAGGGAGTAGTCCCCCATCGGCTTTGCCGACTCACCGTGGCCGAACAGGTCCGGGACGATGACGCGGTGGTCCTCGTCGAGCCGGTCGACGAGGTGGGTCCACTGGCGCTGGCTCCCGAGCAGGCCGTGGATGAACAGCAGTGCCGGGCCGCTGCCGCTGTCGCTGTAGGAGAAGGTGTGCCCGTGCAGGGTCACCGTGTGCTCGGTGGACGTCGCGTTCACGATGGCTCCTGATGGCAGGCATGGGGTGGGAACGCCTCAGGTTACCGCTGAGTAGCCTCGCGTGTGACCGGGTGTGATCAGATCGTGAAGACGACCTTGCCGCTCACCCGCCCGGCCACCATCGCCTCGAAACCTTCCCGGGCATCCGCGAGCGGCAGCGCGGAGTCCACGAGCGGCTCGATGCCGGCGTCGACGACGAACCGGGACAGCCGTTCGAGCTCGTCACGCGTGCCCATCGTCGACCCGACGACGCGGAGCTGCTTGAAGAAGATCTTGGTCAGCTCGGCCTTGGCCGGTGCGTCCCCCGAGGTCGCGCCGGAGATGACGATGGTGCCCCCGGGGCGCAGGCTGTTGACGGAGTGCGACCACGTCGCGGCGCCGACGGTCTCCATGACGGCGTCGACCCGCTCGGGGAGGCGGGCGCCGCTCGAGAACGCCTGGTCGGCACCCAGGGCGAGCGCCTGCTCACCGCGGGCCTCGTCGCGGCTGGTGACCCACATGCGCAGTCCGGCAGCCGAGCCCAGCTGCACCAGAGCGGTGGCCACGCCGCCGGCGGCCCCCTGGACGAGCACGGTCGAACCGGGCTGGACATCTGCGTTCGTGAACAGCATCCGGTAGGCCGTGAGCCACGCGGTGGGCAGGCAGGCCGCATGCTCCCAGGACAGCCCTGCGGGTTTGGGGACGAGGTTGCGGGCTGGCACCGCGACGACCTCCGCGAGCGTGCCGTCGTACACCTCGGAGAGCAGGCTGCGCCGCGGGTCGAGCGTCTCGTCGCCGGCCCACCCGGGGGAGGAGACGACCGCGTGCACGAGCACCTCGTTGCCGTCGGCGTCGACCCCCGCACCGTCACACCCGAGCACCATCGGCAGCCGGTCGGCAGGCAGCCCCACCCCGCGCAAGGACCACACGTCGTGGTGGTTGAGCGCCGCAGTGCGCAGCCGCACCGTGGTCCACCCGTCGGGGACACTCGGCTCGGGCCGTTCACCGACGGTGAGGCCGCTCAGAGGGTCGGACGTCGACTGGCTGGTGCAGGTCACGGCGAGCATGACCTGACCCTACGACCCCGCCGCATCCTGCGCCCCGTTCCGGGTCACACGGAACGCGTTCAGGGCGCCAGGACCGTCGGGGCCGACCGGTGCAGGGCATCGCGCCAGTGCGGCAAGGGCTGCACGCCGGCCGTCTCCCACATGTCGTGCGACAGCACGCTGTACGCCGGTCGCGGCGCCGGCAGCGGGAAGTCCTCGGTCGCGATCGGTGTCACCCGCTGCGGGTCCAGGCCGAGTTCCTCGAACACCGCACGCGCCAGGTCGAACCACGAGCACTCGCCGGACGACGTCCCGTGCCAGATGCCGAAGGGGGCACCTGCGTCGACGATCCGCACGATGGCCTCAGCGAGGTCGACGGTCCACGTCGGTTGCCCGACCTGGTCGGCCACGACGGTCAGGGTCTCGCGCTCACCGGCCAGTCGCTGCATCGTCGCCGGGAAGTTCTTGCCGCCGGCGCCGTAGAGCCAGGCGGTGCGCACGATCCACGAGCGCGAGCAGTTCGCGCGAACCGCCCACTCCCCCGCGGCCTTGGTGCGGCCGTAGGCGGATGCCGGGGCGACGGGTGCGTCGGCGGCGTACGGTTCGTCCCCCGACCCGGCGACGACGTAGTCGGTCGAGATCTGGACCATGGCGGCGCCCGCCCGCTCGGCCGCGGTGGCGAGGTTCGCGGCACCGACCGCGTTGACGGCGAAGGCTCGGGCCTCGTCGCTCTCAGCGGCATCCACCGCGGTGTACGCGGCGCAGTTCACGACGACGTCGTGTCCGGCCACCTGCTCGGCACACTGGGCGGGGTCGAGGATGTCGAGGCCGGGAAGGTCACCTCGGGTGACCACGTGCCCGGCGTCCTCGAGGACCGCGCACAGGTCCTGACCGAGCATGCCTGCGGCACCGGCGACGAACCAGCGAGCCATCAGGGGGCCACGACCTTCTGGGTGCGGGCATACCTGGCCTCGGTGGCGTCCTTCTGGGGGCGCCACCACGCCTCGTTCTCGCGGTACCACTCGATCGTCGCGGCAAGACCGTCGCGGAAGCTCTCGTAGCGGGGCGACCAGCCGAGTTCGGAGCGCAGCCGACCCGCCTCGATGGCGTATCGCATGTCATGCCCGGCCCGGTCGGTCACGTGGTCGTACGCGTCGGGCTCCTGGCCCATCAGCTCGAGGATCATCCGCACGACGTCGCGGTTGTTGACCTCACCGTCGGCCCCGATGAGGTAGGTCTCGCCGATGACGCCCTTGTCGATGATCGTCCAGACCGCCTCGTTGTGGTCGTCGACGTGGATCCAGTCGCGCACGTTGAGTCCGGCGCCGTAGAGCTTGGGCCGGACCCCGTCGAGGACGTTGGTGATCTGGCGCGGGATGAACTTCTCGACGTGCTGGCGCGGGCCGTAGTTGTTGGAGCAGTTCGAGATCGTCGCGCGCAGACCGAACGAGCGCACCCACGCCCGCACGAGCAGGTCGGAGCCGGCCTTGGTCGAGGAGTAGGGCGAGCTCGGGTTGTACGGGGTGTCCTCGGTGAACTTCTTCGGGTCATCGAGCTCCAGGTCGCCGTAGACCTCGTCGGTGGAGATGTGGTGGTAGCGCACGTCGTGCCGGCGGGCTGCCTCGAGCAAGGTGAAGGTGCCGATGAGGTTGGTGCGCACGAACGGGCTCGGGTCCTCGAGCGAGTTGTCGTTGTGCGACTCGGCGGCGAAGTGCACGACCACGTCGGCGTCGGCGACGAGCGGGTCGACGACAGCGGCATCCGCGACGTCCCCCTCGACGAACGTCACCCGGTCGCCGACCCCGGACAGCGAGTCCGTCGACCCGGCGTAGGTGAGGGCATCGAGCACCGTGACCTGCACGTCGGGACGGGTCGCGAGGGTGAGGTGGACGAAGTTGCTGCCGATGAACCCGGCGCCGCCGGTGACGAGGACCTTCATGGCGCCAAGGGTAGTGGCCCGCGCGCCGTCGGCCCCGCCGACTAGGCTCGGGCCCATGAAGGGCATCATCCTCGCCGGCGGATCCGGCACGCGACTGCACCCGATCACCCGGGGCATCTCGAAACAGCTCATGCCGGTCTACGACAAGCCGATGGTGTACTACCCGCTGTCGACGTTGATGATGGCCGGGATCCGCGAGGTCCTGCTCATCACGACCCCGCAGGACCTCGAGCAGTTCCAGCGCCTCCTCGGCGACGGCAGCGCCTGGGGCATCGAGCTGACGTACGCCGTGCAGCCGAGCCCCGACGGGCTCGCCCAGGCCTTCGTCATCGGCGCGGACTTCATCGGCAGCGACTCGGTCGCCCTCGTGCTCGGCGACAACATCTTCCACGGCACCGGCCTGGGCACCGCGCTGCGCTCGCTCACCGACGTGCGCGGGGGCCACATCTTCGCTTACCACGTGAGCGAGCCCTCGGCCTACGGCGTCGTCGAGTTCGCCGCCGACGGAACCGTGCTCTCCATCGAGGAGAAGCCCGAGAACCCCCGGTCGGAGTACGCCGTGCCGGGCCTGTACTTCTACGACAACGACGTCGTCGAGATCGCGCGCAGTCTCAAGCCCAGCCCCCGAGGTGAACTGGAGATCACTGCGGTCAACGAGACCTACCTGCGCCGCGGCGACCTCACCGTGACCGTGCTGCCCCGCGGTACGGCGTGGTTCGACACCGGCACCTTCGAGGGCCTGATGGACGCCAGCCAGTTCGTCCACGTCGTCGAGGCCCGGCAGGGGTACAAGATCGGCTGTGTCGAGGAGATCGCCTGGCGGGCCGGCTGGATCGACGACGAGGCCTTCGCCGCCCTCGGTGACGACCTCCTGAAGTCGGGGTACGGGACCTACCTGCACGCCTGCCTCGCGCGGGGACGGTCGGGCTCCTGATGCACATCGAGCCGCTGTCCATCGCTGGCGCCTTCGTCGTCACCCCACGGCAGTTCCCCGACGACCGGGGGGTCTTCCTCGAATCCTTCCGTGGCGACCGCCTCGCCGAGCACCTCGGGCACCGGCCGGACATCGTGCAGACCAACGTCTCGGTCTCGGCGCGGGGCACGGTCCGTGGCATCCACTTCGCCGACGTCCCCCCCGGGCAGGGCAAGTACGTGACGGCCCTGACCGGGTCCCTCGTCGACTACGTCATCGACGTGCGGGTGGGCTCCCCCACGTTCGGGCAGTGGGAAGCGGTCACCCTCGACACCACCGACCGGCGGGCGGTGTACCTCTCCGAGGGGCTGGGGCACGCGTTCTGCGCGCTCGAGGACGACACCACGGCCATGTACCTCTGCACGGCCACCTACAACCCGACCGGCGAGCACGGCATCCACCCGCTGGACGCCGAGGTCGGCCTCACCCTGCCCGACGGCATCGAGCCGCTGCTGTCGGCCAAGGACGAGGCGGCCCCGACCCTCGCCGACGCGGCGGCATCCGGCCTCCTCCCGACCTACGCCGCGTGCACGGCCTGGGCGGCCACCCTCGCCGAACGCCCCCGCTGACGGCGGACGGACGGCATCCCTGGTCCGGATGCCGTCCGCTCACCACCCGGGTCAGCTCACCTGCCGCTCCTGGCCAGGGCCACCACGGCTGAGGCAACGGAGTCGGTGACGCCCTCCTGGAACACCGAGGGCACGATGCACTCGGCACTCGGCTCCTCGACGAGGTCAGCGATCGCGTGGGCGGCCGCGAGCTTCATCGCCTCGGTGATCCGGGGGGCTCCGGAGTCCAGGGCGCCACGGAAGATCCCGGGGAAGGCCAGCACGTTGTTGATCTGGTTCGGGAAGTCCGAGCGGCCGGTGGCCACGATGGCCGCGTGCCGGTGCGCGACGTCCGGGTGCACCTCAGGCGTCGGGTTGGCGAGCGCGAAGATCATGCCGCCCGGCGCCATGAGAGCCACCTCGTCCTCCGGGACGGTGCCACCGGACACCCCGATGTAGACGTCGGCGCCGGTCAGGGCGGTGCTGATCCGGCCCGAGAGGCCGCGTGGGTTGGTCGAGGCCGCCAGCCGGCTCTTGTGGCCGGTGAGGTCCTGGCGGGACGGTGAGATGATGCCGCGCGAGTCACAGACGACGACGTCGCGCACGCCGGCACGCTGGAGCAGCTTGGTCACGGCGACCCCGGCCGCACCCGCCCCGGAGACGACGACCCGCTGCTCGGGCAGGCGACGGTCCAGCACTCGCACGGCGTTGAGCAGCCCCGCGAGGACGACGATCGCCGTGCCGTGCTGGTCGTCGTGGAAGACGGGGATGTCGAGGCGCTCCTTGAGTTGCTCCTCGATGTCGAAGCAGCGCGGGGCCGAGATGTCCTCGAGGTTGATGCCTCCGTATGACGGCGCGATGCGGGCGATGGCGTCGACGAGCTCGTCGACCGTGCCCGTCTCCATGACCACCGGCACGGCGTCGATGCCGGCGAAGTGCTTGAACAGCACCGCCTTGCCCTCCATGACCGGCATGGCCCCGAGCGGGCCGATGTCGCCGAGACCGAGCACCGCGGTGCCGTCGCTGATGACGGCCACGGTGTTGCCGCGTGCGGTGTACCGGCTCGACAGGGAGGGGTCGGCCGCGATGGCCAGCGACACCTCGGCGACGCCGGGCGTGTAGAGCAGCGAGAGGTCGTCCCGGTCGCGCAACGGCTTGGTCGCGTGTACCCCGAGCTTGCCGCCCTCGTGAGCACGAAAGACCGGGCTCTCCGGGTCGACGAAGGGGACGAGGGGCGACGCAGCCATGGGAGGCAGCTCCTTCGGGGCGACGCGTCAGAAGCAGACGCGCGGGGGGTGGAAGCGCCCACGACGACGGTGGGCGGCGCGGCATCCGGGGAAGGGGTGAGGTTCCGAACGGCTCGCAGGGCGCGGGGGTGGCTGCGCTGCGCGCCATCATGACACGCTCGCCGGGTCCAGCACAGGGCCCACGGTGTGACCCCCGTCGCGTCCCCGGACCACGGAATCCGTTGCGCATGTTGTTACCGAGGCGTGACGTGCGCAGGGCCCGGCGGTGGCAGTATCGCCCTCGTACCCCCGTGCCGCGTCGCACCCCTGCGGCACGCCCCCGTGAAAGGACGCACATGTTCCGCACCCGCGCGCTGGCCCTGGCCGCCGTCGCCTCGACCGCCCTCGCCCTGACCGCCTGTGGTTCCGACTCCCTCTCCGAGGGTGACGCGAGCGCCACTCCCGAAGCGTCGACGAGCGCCCCGACCGTCGACGAGGCCCTGGTCGCCAAGCTCCCCGAGAGCATCAAGAGCGCCGGCGTCATCAAGATCGGCACCGACGCCACCTACCAGCCCAACGAGTTCCTCGACGCCGACGGCAAGACCGTCATCGGCATGGACGTCGACCTCTTCGACGCGGTCATGGCCAAGTTCGGGGTCAAGACCGAGTGGGTTCCCTCCGCCTTCGACGCGATCATCCTCGGCGTCCAGAGCGGCAAGTACGACGTCGGTGTCTCGAGCTTCACGGTGAACAACGAGCGCATGGCGCAGTCCACGATGGTCAGCTACTTCAAGGCCGGCACCCAGTGGGTGACCCAGAAGGGCAACCCGAAGGCCATCAACCCCGACGACGCGTGCGGCAAGACCGTGGCCGTGCAGAAGGGCACCGTGCAGGCCGACGTCGACCTGCCCGCCCGCCAGAAGGCGTGCACGGATGCCGGCAAGCCGGAGATCAACGTCCTCGTCGACGCCGACCAGGCCAAGGTGACCGCCAGCGTCCAGTCGGGCAAGGCCGACGCCATGCTCGTCGACCTCCCGCCGGCCATCGCCGCGGTCGACCTGACCGGTGGCCAGCTCGAGCTGCTCGGTGAGCAGTACGACTCGGCCCCGTACGGCTACGTCCTCAAGAAGGAGGACACCGCGTTCGGTGAGGCCATCGTCGAGGCGCTCAAGCAGCTGGAGTCCGAGGGCACGTACCTCGAGATCCTGACGAAGTGGAAGACCGAGGGCGGCGCGATCAACGACTTCGCCGTGAATCCGACGGTCTCCTGACGCCATGACCTCGACCACGCAGGACCGGCCGGGCCGCATCGAGGCCCGGCCGGTCCGGCACCCCTGGCGGTGGGTTGCCATGGCCGTCATCGCGGTGCTCGCCGCCATGATGGCCAGCTCGTTCCTCACGAACGAGAAGTGGAACTTCCCCTTCGCGTTCGAGATCATGCAGCAGAGCCCCGTCATCGAGGGCCTGTGGAAGGGCACCATCTTCGGCACGGTCGGGGCGATGATCCTCGGCATCGGGCTCGGGGTCGTGCTCGCCGTCATGCGGCTGTCGACCAACCCGGTGCTGCGCGGGGTGGCGTTCGTCTACACGTGGTTCTTCCGGGCCATCCCCCGCTACGTCCTGCTCGTGCTCCTCGGCACCGGCATCGGCTTCCTCTACCCCGTGTTCGACATCGGGGTGCCGTTCGGTCAGCAGATCGGCAACGCCCTGGGCATCGAGGGTGGTCTGACGTTCTTCACGCTCGACTACAACAGCATCTCGAGCACCATCTGGGTCGGCATCCTCGGTCTTGGCCTGTCCGAGGCCGCCTACATGGCCGAGATCGCCCGCGCCGGCATCATGTCGGTCGACAAGGGCCAGACCGAGGCCGCCCAGGCCCTCGGCATGCCCCCCGGCAAGACGATGCGGCGCGTCGTGCTGCCCCAGGCGATGCGGGTGATCGTGCCGCCGACGGGTAACGAGACCATCGCGATGGTCAAGGACACCTCGCTGCTCGCCGCGGTTCCCGTCATCGTCGAGCTGTTCTACCAGAGCTACCAGTTCGGCCAGCGCAGCTTCCAGATCATGCCCGGCATCGTCGCGGCGACCATCTGGTACCTCATCGTCTGCTCGATCCTCATGGTCGGTCAGTCCCGCCTCGAGCGGTACTACGGCCGTGGCTTCGGAGCCGTCCCCAAGAACACCCAGCACAAGCTCACCAAGATCGGGGCGGACCACTGATGGCTGACTCCACGGACCGAACCGGCTCGGATGCCGCGCCGCTCGTCCACGCCGTCAACGTCACCAAGGCGTTCCACGGCAACGAGGTGCTCAAGGGCATCGACATGGACGTCGCCCGCGGCGAGGTCGTCGTCCTCCTCGGCCCGTCCGGGTCGGGCAAGACCACCTTCCTGCGCTGCATCAACCAGCTCGAGACCATCGACGGCGGCCGCATCTGGGTCGACGGCGACCTCATGGGCTACGAGGACCGCGGCGGGGTGCTGCACCACCTCACCGACAAGCAGATCGCTGGACAGCGCCGCGAGATCGGGATGTGTTTCCAGCGGTTCAACCTGTTCCCGCACAAGACGGTGCTCGAGAACATCATCGAGGCGCCCACCCAGGTCAAGGGCGTCAGCAAGGCCGAGGCGAAGGCTCGTGCCGTGGAACTGCTCGAGCAGGTGGGGCTGTCCGACAAGCCGGCCGCCTACCCGTCGCAGCTGTCCGGCGGGCAGCAGCAGCGAGTGGCGATCGCGCGGGCGCTCGCGATGGACCCCAAGCTCATGCTCTTCGACGAGCCGACGAGCGCGCTCGACCCCGAACTCGTCGGTGAGGTGCTCAAGGTCATGCGTGACCTGGCCGAAGGCGGTGTGACGATGATCGTCGTCACCCACGAGATGGGCTTCGCCCGCGAGGTCGCCGATCGCGTCGTCTTCATGGACGCCGGCGTCGTCGTCGAACAGGGCCCCCCGTCGGAGGTCATCGGCAACCCCCAGCACGCCCGCACCCGGGCCTTCCTGTCCCGCATGCGCCAGGAGGAGGCCGCACACGCCGCCGCCCAGGACCCCATCGCATAGCGGTGAGACCCCGGTCGCGGATGCCGCTGCCCGCCCTCGTGCGGGTACGCGGCGTCTCGATGCTGCCCACCCACCGCGAAGGTGACGTCCTGCTCGTGGTGCGTGGGCGGTATCCGCGCCCCGGCCAGGTCGCCGTCGTGCGCCTTCCCCCGGACGCCTCGGGCACCCCGAGGCCGCTGTCGGTCAAACGGGTCACCGGCCCCGATCCGCACGATCCGACCCGGTGGTGGATCGACTCCGACAACGCCGCCCAGGGGCTGACGTCCTTCGACGTCGGTTCGCTCGCGACCGACGACATCGTTGCCGTCGTCGTCGGTCGACTCTGGCGGCCGCTGAGGTAGGTTGACGGGGACCGCGAGATCCCCACATCTTCAGGAGAGAGACCATGCTGTCGCTGTTCCGCATCACCGATGTCTCCGCCCACTGCGACCTGCCCTGTGGCGTGTACGACCCGGCTCAGGCACGCATCGAGGCCGAGTCGATCAAGGCGATCATCGCCAAGGTCGCCGACAACGACGACCCCGACTTCCGCACCCGTGCGATCGTCATCAAGGAGCAGCGCTCCGAACTCGTCAAGCACCACCTCTGGGTGCTGTGGACCGACTACTTCAAGCCCCCGCACTTCGAGAAGTACCCCGAGCTGCACACCCTGGTCAACGAGGCCACGAAGCTTGCGGGCGCGTCCGGCACCAAGGGCGAGCTCGACGCGGCGAAGGCCGACGAGCTGCTCGCCAAGATCGACGAGATCGCCAAGATCTTCTGGGAGACCAAGAAGGCCTGACCCGGCCTTCCTGACCTACCTGTCGGCAGCCGACCGACATGCCGCTTCGCGGTGTGTCGGTCGGCTTGCTGCATGAAGGGTCAGGACGACGGTGGCGGAACGCTCGCCACGTAGACCTCGCCGGATCCCTCGAGAGCGACCGTCCCCTCACCCGCAGGCAGGAACGCGGACTCGGCGTCACGCAGGTCGAGCACCCGGGAGCCCGAGCGAAGGGTGACCGTGCCCCGCAGGCAGAACGCGATGCGAGGCCCCCTGCCACCGGGCAGGACGCGCCCGGGCGTCACCCGGTAGAGCACGAACCGGTCCGACATGCTGTCAAAGACCTCGAGGCCCGGCTCCACCACGCGTCCACGACCGGCGATGCCACCCGCGCGCGGGTCGACGATCCGCAGGAGCTCCGCGACGTTGACCTCCTTGCTGGTCAGTCCGGCGCGCACCACGTTGTCGGAGTTGGCGAGCACCTCGATCCCGAGCCCTCGCACGTACGAGTGCAGCACTCCTGCCGCGACGTCGACGTACTCCCCCGGCTCGAGGACGCGGTAGTGCATGAGCAGCAGGACGACGAGCCCGATGTCGTCGGGGTGCTCCTCGGCCACCCCGACGATGGCGGCGGCCGCGTGGCCGAAGTCATCTCCCGACGCCTCGAGCCGGACACAGGCGGCCACGATCGATCGTGCGAACTCGTCGACCTCCTCCGCCGGGGTCGCGAGCACGAGTGCCAGCGCCTCGTGCACCGGGTCCGCCGCCGACGACGCCTGCTCGACGATCGTCGTGAACCGGTTGACCTTCAGGCGCCGAGCCAGCTCGACGACCTCGACGAAACTGCGCATGCCGACGAACACCTCGAAGGGGGCCAGCGCCAGCAGCAGCTCGGGTTTGGCCCAGTCGTCGACGTAGACGGCATCGCGGGTCCGGGCGCGCTCCGCGCACGCCTGCTCGGCCGTGGGGTGTGCCTGGATCGAGATGGCCCGCCCCGGGGCCAGCACCTTGAGCAGGAAAGGGAGTCGAGGGCCGAACCGATCGATGCAGTCAGCCCCCAGCTCCTGGACGGCATCGGCGGCGATCACGGCGGCGAGGTCCGGGTTGCCCGGGCGATCAGTGCCGCTCGCACCTCCCTCGTGGGCCCCCATCCACAGTTCGGACTCCGGTTCCGGGCTCGGGATGTCACGGCCCTGCAGGCTGGCGATCGAGACGCGCGATCCCCACGCGTCGGAGAAGACGACGGGCGTCAGACGATCCACGGCAGAGCAACTCTCGGGGTCCGGGGTCCCGCTCGGCGTGCACTGGCCGAAGCGGGTGGAAGAACGACCTCAGATGCTAACGCGGATCACGGTGCCCGGGGCCGGACCGGCCGGGGGCAGTGGCCGACGTCACCACCGCAAGTGCCGTCACGACGTCCGGGTCGTACTCGTAGCCCAGTCCCAGTTGGATCCGCTCGAGCGCGGCGTCGACGGCCGACGCCCCCGAGTCCTTCTGGGTGAGGTCGTCGTACGCGTTCGCCACCTTGATGATCCGACTCCCGAGGGCGACGTCCTCCCCGAGTTCGCGCACCCGCCGGTACGGAGTGGGCACCGATTCGACGATCGAGGCGATGTTCTCCAGCCCCGAGGCCCGGCGGATGATGCGAGCGCCCTCGCTGGAGATCTCCAGCTGGTCACTCGGTGCAGCCAGCACCGTGGCACCACCGGGAATGGGCTCGGTCAACGAGATCTGGCCGAGATCGTGCAGCAGGGCTGCGTATTCGACGTCTCGCAGCTCACGGCCCGACAGGCCGAGCACCCGGCCCATCCGCACGCTGGAGACCGCGACCCGCTCAGCGTGCCCCGAGGGGGTGTACCCACCAGCCTCGGTGAGCCCGGAGAGGATGGCGATCGTCTGTCGGTAGATCTCCCGGTTCCTCGAGGCCCGGTCCACGGCCACGTACGTGATGGCGAGCGGGAACAGCGCAACGGGCAGTGCCAGGAGTCCCAACTGCGGTGCCATGAGCGCAACCATCGGTCCCGTGGTGATGACCGCATAGGTGAGCGGGGCCACCTCTCCGGCCTCGTCCCGCAGCGCGGAGGACCACGCCGTGCGCTGACGTTCCGAGCGCACCGCGGACGACAACCCGATCTCGACGGTGAGACCGATGGCGGCGATGACGAGGAACCCGGCAGCCACGACGGCGAGCGGCACCTGCTCGCCGACATCGAGGTCCCAGAGCGGTAGGCCCCACGGGCTCGCTGCCCGCGCCAACCAGGCGGCCACACCGACGCCGACGAGGCGGGCCGCCATCTGGTCGACGCGCACCGCACGACCGAAGGCCAATCGCACCACCGCCGCGAGGACCAGCCCCGCCGCCACGACCAGCACGACGACCCCGGAGGGCACGTCGAAGGTCGGCTCGCCTGCGATGTCCCCGACGAACGCGAGCGCCAAGGCGGACGCCGAGGCGAGCGGCGCCGCCTCCCGCCGGCTCGGCATCCGCAGTCGCACCAGCTCTCCGGCCACGAGGGCGACGACGAACACGACGATCGTCCGGTAGTGCACGCCCGACGCCCAGCCAGCACTGCCGAATGCCGTCGTGAGGGCTGCCGCGGCCGTGAGGATGCCGAGTGCGAGCAGGGCGGCTGCTCGGGGTCGCTCGAGGAGCGGACGCGGGACGCTCATGCGCCGGCCACGTTTGCTCGGCGCACGAGAGCCTGCTCGAGGGTCGGCAGCAGGCCGTGGTCATCCGGGGAGCGTGCTCGAAGGGCCGCCATGGCCTCGTCATGGGTGAGCACACGGCCATCAGGGCTACCGACCTCGGTGAGGAGGTCGTACTCGTCGGCCAGTCCGACCACCAGCGCTGGCAACCCCAGGGCTGCGCCCTCGGCGCCCGACCCGACGGCCTCGCGGTGGTGGGCGACGGCATCCACTGATCCGGCGAGGAAACCGACTTCCTGCACCAGGCGAGCACCTCGCTGCGGGTAGTCGCCCAGCGCGACGCTGGCACCGACGGATTCGCGGCGCACCGTCGCCGTCGGCAGCGTCGTCAGGCCCAGATCGTGAAGCATGCCCGCGGCGCGGATGTCGGCGACGACGGCAGGGCGCAGTCCGAGCGACTCAGCCATGTGCACACTGAGCTGGGCCACCCGCGCGCTGTGTCCGGCCAGGTGCGGCGCCTTGGACTCCACAGCGCCGACCAGCACCCCGAGGGCCCGCTCATGGCCCTTGACCTCGTCGCTGTACTGGTTGAAGGCCCACCGGGCCACGAGCAGTGGTGGGAGCACGAGGACGACCCCGAACGGACCGAGACCCACCGGCTCCCAGAGCACCACCAGGATGAACGCGATGACGCCGTAGCCGAGATGGTTCGGGCCGCTCGTGACCAGCAGGCGCCAGATCTGGGTGCGCATCGGGACACCCTGGGCGAGCCTGACGACCATGGCGATGAGCAGCAGGTTGGCAAGCGCCTGCGCGACATCGGCGACCAGGATCGGGAGACCGACGGCGCGAGCGATCTCCCACGGACCCGTGAGGCCCGTGCCCCCGACCACCCCGCCGGCAGCCCGGTACACGACGGCCCCGAAGACCCCGAGCAGGGCGAACATGCCGGTGTTGAACAGGCGAGCCCGCCACGGCTGCTTGCCCCTCTGGAGGGGGCCCACGAGGATCCCGACGATACCGGCCCCGGCGGGGCCGACGAGGGCCATGGACGCCACGAGGACGATGCTGGAGAACGACAGACGGACGCTGTTCGTCGTGAGTCCTGTACTCCCCTGCCACCACGTGAGCACGGAGAGGACCAGCAACACGGCCAACGCCATGTCCAACACGAGGCCGTCGATGCGGATGGCCGCTGCCGTGGCACCCAGCCCGCCCGTGAAGACGACGGCGACGAAGACGCTGAGGGCTGACGGCTGCACCACCCGCCCGAGGATGGGGCGATGTCCAGCAGAGCCAGTCATCGACATCCGCACACGGTGGATCAGCCGCCCCAACCCCACCCGAGGCCCGTGTCGGTCCCGGACCTACCGTTCCCGCCCGGGACGACCAGGTCTTCACCGGCGGTCGCAAGCACGTCAGCAGACGCGCTCACGACGACCGTGGGCCCGACCGTGACGCCGTGCGACGCGGACGCCCCCGCAGGGGCGCCGAGAGCCACCGCGACGAGTGCGGCGACAGCACACATGGTCCGAAATCTGGTCATGCCACGTCCTTTCATCCAGCGCCTCTCAACGTCCTTGCGGCGCCCTGAACCTCGAGTGTCCCACGACCGCGGAGGACCTCGGGTCTCCAAATGCCGCCGGTGTGCGACAATCGTGCGTGAACGTTGCTGCCCTTCGAGGCAGTCACGCGCAACGACTCCCCCGACGAAAGGCAGCCTGATGAGCAAGCGCGCCCGCAAGCGTCGCTCGCGCAAGGGCAACAAGGCCAACCACGGCCGCAAGCCCAACGCCTGAGCGCACGCACCGCACGACGAAACACCCGGCACGCCATGTGGCATGCCGGGTGTTCTGCGTCGTGGATGACCCGCCTGTGGTGCGTGACCCAGACCTGCTGGCGTCAGCGCTCGTTCTCGACCTGGATCATGGTGATCCGGGCCATGATCTGGGTCCTGATGGCCATGGGGGCGGTCTCGCCCTGGCAGGAGCGCCGCACCACCTGCTTGAGAGCGACGTCGAGGTCGTGCTCGGCCAGACAGGGCTGACACTCACCGAGGTGCGCGGCGACGCGGCGCACGTCGTCCGCGCTCATCTCGCCGTCGAGGTACTCGAAGATCCGGTGCAGGACCTCGGAGCAGTCGCCGTGGCCGGCGTGGGTGTCGTTGGCGTCAGGGGTCATGACTCCTCCTGGGTCCCGAAGCCACGCTCGCGGGCGTAGTCGGTGAGCAGCGCACGCAGCTGGCGGCGGCCACGGTGCAGACGAGACATCACGGTGCCGATCGGCGTGCCCATGATCTCAGCGATCTCCTTGTAGGCGAAGCCCTCGACGTCGGCGAGGTACACCGCCATCCGGAAGTCGTCAGGAAGCTCCTGCAGGGCCCGCTTGACCTCGGAGTCGGGAAGGTGCTCCAGCGCCTGGGTCTCCGCGGACTTCAGCCCGGTGCCGGTGTGGGACTCGGCCCGTGCCAGCTGGTAGTCCTCCACCTCGGCCGCGTCGGACTGCAACGGCTCGCGCTGCTTCTTGCGGTAGGTGTTGATGTAGGTGTTGGTGAGGATGCGGTACATCCACGCCTTGAGGTTGGTCCCCGGCTGGTACTGGTGGAAGGCGGCATACGCCTTGGCGTAGGTCTCCTGGAGCAGGTCCTCGGCGTCGGCAGGGTTGCGGGTGGTGCGCATCGCTGCGGCGTACAGCTGGTCGAGGAGCGGCAGGGCCTCACGCTCGAAGCGGGCCTGACGGTCTGCCGTGGACTCGGTGGCGACGTCGATGGGCTCGGCAGGGCTCTCGTCGACGGGCGTGGTTGGAGTGGTCATCACTTCCCAGCCTATCCGGGCCCGGCGCGGGGCCGTGGTGTCGAGGACGAGCACGGTGTCGAACCTTTCGGACGGCGAACTTCGGAACAGGTCGGTCAACACCACCTCTCCGTGGAGCATTCCCCCCGACGTCCGAGATTCAGGGGTCAGCACCGCGAGAGGGCGGAGGTCACCGCCGTCGCCACGAGGGCCGCGGAGCGCTCCAGGGAGTGGGTTCCCGCAACCTCGTGAACGGCTGCGCCCGTGAGGACCTCGCGCACCTCCTCGGGGGTTCCGAACGCGTCACTCAGCCCCTGGATCACGTGAACGGTGATGCCGTGCCGGCCCGGTTCGCGCAGTTCCTCACCCCGCGATCGCTCGGGACGACCGGGCGGGTGCAGGGGGAACGACAGCGCCAGCACCGCGTTCGCCCCGACCGCGGCAGCCGTGCGGCAGGCGACCCGGGCGCCTGCGCTGCGCCCACCGACGACGAGCGGCCCCCCGTTCGGACGGTGGGCGTGGAGTGTCGGGAGCACCGCGAGCCAGGCCCGGTCCAGGGATGCCGGCTGGCCACCGATCCGCCGCCCGCCCACGCGCCACGGTTGGTCGACGAGCGCGACCGTCCACCCGGCATCCACGGCTGCATCCCTGCTGGCGGTGACGTCGTCGGTCCAGCGCAGTCCGCCGGCACCGTGCCCGAGGACGAGCAGACCGACCGGGATGCCGTCGGGCTGGGTCACGGTGGTTCGCGCCGGCCCCTCGGGGGTCTCCACGAGCGCGGTCGTCTCGGAACGGGTCACCTCGGGGCCCCGATGACCTCACCCGTCACCGGATCGACCACGCCGACGAGCTGGTCCTCGGGCAGGGGGTCGAGCAGCTGTGGGCCGTTCGCGCGGTTGCTGCTCACGGCGGGTGACACCGGCCAGGCGGTGAAGCGGCCCGGTGGGTAGGGCTCGAGCAGTCCCAGCACCTCGGCAGCCCCGGTTGCGGGATCGAGCCAGGCGTCCCAGTGACGTGGTTCGAGGACGATGGGGGCTCGGTCGTGGATCCGGTCGAGCCCCGGCTCTGCGGGCCCGGTGATCACCGTGAAGGTGGTGAGCCACGCCATCGGATCGTCGGGGTCGGCCACCGAGGGGTCGCGCCAGAACTCGTAGAGCCCCGCCATGGCGACGCTGGCGCCGTCGACCCGCGAGGTGAAGAACGGCTGCTTGCGGGGTTTGCCCTTGGCGTCCAGGGCGGTCGGCGAGACCTGCCACTCGTACCACCCGCGCGCCGGGACCAGTGCGCGCCTCGTCGCCAGGGCCTTGGCGAACGACGGCTTCTCGGCCACCGACTCGACCCGGGCGTTGATCATCCGGGCACCGCCCCGAGTGTCCTTGGCCCAGCTGGGGACCAGACCCCACGTGAGCAACCTCAGCTGGCGAACCGCAGGGGCGTCCCGGTCATCGCGCGGTGGACGTTCCAGCACCACGGGGGCCTGCTTGGTCGGGGCGACGTTGTGGTCGGGTCGCCCCGGGGGCGGCTCCTGCGGGGAGACGAGGATGCTGCGCGTGGGCTCCCCGGTGCGGTCGTCGTCGACCTCGAACTCGAGGACGAGTTCGTCCGGATTGGCTGTCGCGGCATAACGACCACACATACGCTCAATCTACGCAGGGGCTGCGGGAGCAACTACCGTAGGAAGAGCACGTCCTCAATCGACGGAACCGACCGGAGACCCCATGACACTCGTTCGTCGAGTCGCCAGACCCCTGCTCGCCGCGATCTTCATCGCCGGCGGCCTGGACCAGTTCAAGCACCCCACGGCGAAGGCGAAGACCGCCGGCCCACTGCTGGCGAAGGTCGGCCCCCGCGTCGGGCTCCCCGATGACCCCGAACTGCTCATCCGCGCCAACGGGATGGCCATGGTCGGCGCAGGCGCGCTGCTCGCGACCGGGCACCTCCCCCGCGTGGCCTCGAGTGTCCTTGCCGTCACCCTGGTGCCGACGACCGTTGCGGCACACGCGTTCTGGAAGGAACAGGATCCCGAGGTGCGCGAGCGCCAGAAGGTGCAGTTCCTGAAGAACCTCGGCCTCCTCGGCGGCCTGCTCCTCGCGGCCGTCGACACCGAGGGCAAGCCCGGGCTGGCCTATCGGGCCCACCTCGCGAGCGACAGCGCCCACCGGGCGGTGCGCACCACGCGCCGCGAAGCCCGTCACGCGGCACGTGCCGCCGCTCGGGAGACGAAGCTGAAGGCGGTCCAGGCCCAGCATGCCCTCAGCTGATTGGGCCGCGCCGAGCGCCCACGGGCCGGTTGACGCACACGTCGTCCTCCCCGGCAGCAAGTCCCTCACCAACCGCTACCTCGTGCTGGCTGCCCTCGCGAATGACACCTCCCGCCTGCGGGCGCCGTTGCGGTCCCGCGACACGCTGCTCATGGCCGGGGCGCTGCGCACGCTCGGCGCCGAGATCGAGGACGTCCCCGGCGGCGACTGGATCGTCAGCCCCGGCCCGGTGCGCGGAGGTGGCCAGGTTGACTGCGGCCTCGCCGGCAACGTCATGCGCTTCGTCCCCCCTCTCGCCGGACTCGCGTCCGGGCCGGTCCGCTTCGACGGTGACCCCCACGCCCGGCAGCGGCCGATGGCTCCGGTGATCGGCGCGCTGCGAGCCCTCGGCGTCGATCTCGACGACGGCGGCTCCGGCAGCCTGCCGTTCACCGTGAACGGGCGGGGCCGGGTGCCCGGCGGCTCCGTGACGCTGGACGCCTCGGCATCCTCGCAGTTCGTCTCCGGGCTGCTGCTGTCTGCGGCGCGCTTCGACGAGGGCGTCACCGTGCACCACGACGGTGGGGCCGTGCCGAGCCTGCCGCACATCGAGATGACGGTCGAGACGCTGCGCGATGCCGGGGTCGTGGTCGACGACGGCGAGGTGCACACCTGGCGGGTCGAGCCCAGTGAGATCAATGCGCTCGACGTCCAGGTCGAGCCCGACCTGTCGAACGCGGCCCAGTTCCTCGCGGCAGCGCTCGTCACCGGCGGCCGGGTCCACGTGCCCGGCTGGCCGCAGTACACGACCCAGGGAGGCGACTTCCTGCGTGACGTCCTCGACATGATGGGGGCCGAGGTCGTGCTCGACCGGGGCGGCCTGACCGTCACGGCCGGCGACGGCATCGCCGGCATCGACGTCGACCTGCACGACTCGAGCGAGCTGACCCCGGTGGTGGCAGCGCTCTGCGCGCTCGCCGAGGCACCGAGCGTCATCCGAGGGGTCGCGCACATCCGAGGCCATGAGACCGACCGGCTTGCCGCCCTGCGCACCGAGCTGACTGCGCTCGGGGCACACGTCGTCGAGACCGAGGACGGGCTGAAGATCACCCCGGCGCCGCTGCGCGCAGGCCTTTTCCACACCTACGCCGACCACCGCATGGTGATGGCTGGGGCCGTGCTCGGGCTCGTCGTGCCGGGCGTCGTCGTCGAGGACGTGGGCACCGTCGCGAAGACGATGCCCGAGTTCACGACGCTGTGGGAGCGCATGCTGTCCGAGCGGGCCACGGCGGAGCGGTGATGGCGCGCTCCTCGCGGGACTACGACGAGTCCGACGTACGGATTCGCCCCAACCGCAGGGGCTCTCGACCCCGCAGCAAGGACCGCCCGGCCCACGAGGACGCCGTGCCCGGTCAGGTCATCACCGTCGACCGTGGCCGCTACACCACGCTCGTCGGAGACGGCGGCGACCGGCACGTCGTCATGGCCATGCGCGCGCGTGAACTCGGCCGCAAGGGCATCGTCGTCGGCGACCGCGTCGACGTCGTCGGCGACACGAGCGGGGCTGATGGCAGCCTTGCCAGGATCGTGCGGGTCCAGCCCCGCGAGACCGTCCTGCGCCGTACGGCCGACGACACCGACCCGGTCGAGCGGGTGCTCGTCGCCAACGCCGACCAGCTCGTCGTCGTCTCCGCGTTGGCCAACCCGGAGCCGCGACCCCGCCTCATCGACCGCTGCCTGGTCGCCGCCTACGACGCCGGCATGGAGCCGCTCCTCGTCCTCACCAAGGCCGACCTCACCGATCCGGGCCCCTTCCTGGAGCAGTACGCGCCGCTGTCGGTCCGACACGTCGTCACCGCCCGCCGCGACACACGCACCGACGGCCTCGACACGCTGCGTGAGGCGTTGTCGGGGCGGGTCAGCGTGCTCGTCGGTCACTCCGGAGTCGGCAAGTCCACGCTCGTCAACGCGCTCGTCCCGCAGGCCCTGCGTGCGACAGGTGTGGTCAACGACGTCACCGGGCGGGGTCGGCACACCTCCTCCTCAGCCGTCGCGCTCGCGCTGCCGGACGACGACGGGTGGGTCATCGACACCCCCGGGGTGCGCTCCTTCGGGTTGGCCCACGTCGACCTCAGCCGCATCGTGCAGCACTTCGCCGACCTCGAGCCGGGCACGGCCACCTGCCCGAGGGGGTGCACCCACGACGAGCCCGAGTGCGGTCTCGACGCCTGGGTCGCCAGCGGGGATGCCGGGCCGGCCGGTGCCGCGCGACTGGACTCCCTGCGCCGGTTGCTGCGGGCCCGCTCAGCCCCCACCACCGACTGATTGCACTGCAGCCACCCGGATCCGGGTGGCTGCAGTGCAATGAGTCGCAGAGCGGGGGTCAGACCGTGGGGGGCCGGTGGTCCCCGCGCTGCTCGTCGATGAGGCGGGTGACGTCCTGCGGCGCGTACGCCTGGTCGCCGGAGGACGCCTCGGACCGGTCGATCATCCGCTGGAGGTCTGCCGGTGCGTCGTCGGAGACGACGGTGTCGCGCACGTCAGTGGACGCGAACCGCTCGTCGGGCACGACGCCAGAGACGTCGACGGTCTCAAGGATGACCCGCGGCTCGGCGAAGTGACACGCCGAACGGTGCGCCCCGACCCCGTCCGGGCGCTGCTCGAGCTGGGGTTCCTCGGTCTTGCAGCGGTCCTGGGCCTTCCAGCAGCGCGTGTGGAAACGGCATCCGGACGGCGGGTTCGCCGGCGACGGGACGTCGCCGACGAGCACGATCTGCTCGCGCTTGCCACGCAGGGTCGGGTCCGGCACCGGCACCGCGGAGAGCAGCGCCTGCGTGTACGGGTGGGTCGGACGGGTGTAGACCTCGTCCTCCTCGCCGAGCTCAGCCATCCGGCCGAGGTACATGACGCCGACCCGGTCGGAGATGTGCCGCACCACCGACAGGTCGTGGGCGATGAACACGTAGGCCAGCCCGAGCTCGTTCTGGAGCTTTTCCATGAGGTTGACGACCTGCGCCTGCACCGAGACGTCGAGCGCCGAGACCGGCTCGTCACACACGAGCACCTTGGGATTGAGCGCGATACCGCGGGCGATGCCGATGCGCTGACGCTGGCCACCCGAGAACTGGTGCGGGTACCGGTTGATGTGCTCGGGGTTCAGGCCCACGAGGTCGAGCAGTTCCTGCACCCGCTTGCGTCGACCACCCTTGGGCACGACGTCGCTGTGGATCTCGAAGGGTTCTCCGACGATGTCACCGACCGTCATCCGAGGGTTCAGCGAGGTGTACGGGTCCTGGAAGACGATCTGGATGTCGCGCCGCATCCGCCGCAGGTCACGCCCGCTTGCACCGCTCCAGTCGTCACCGCCGAAGATCACCTTGCCCGACGTCGGCTCCTCGAGGCGCATGAGCAGGCGGCCCAGGGTGGACTTGCCACACCCGGACTCGCCGACGATGCCCAGGGTCTCCCCCTGGTGCAGGTCGAAGCTCACGCCGTCGACGGCCTTGACGTGCCCGACGGTGCGCCTGAGGATGCCCTTCTTGATCGGGTAGTGCTTCACCAGATCCTGAGCGCTGAGAATGACCTCAGGCATTGATGACCTCCTCGGCGTAGTGACAGGCCGAGAACCGGCCGGGCGTGACCTCGTGCAGCGGGGGAAGATCCGTGCGGCAGACGTCACGAGCCATGTGGCAGCGCGGGTTGAACGGACAGCCCGGTGGGATGCGCAGCAGGTTCGGCGGCAGGCCACCGATGGCGGCCAGCGTCTGCCCCTTCTGGTCCAGGCGCGGGATCGAGTCGAGCAGGCCCTTGGTGTACGGGTGCGCCGGTCGGGCGTAGAGCTCGTGCACCTCGGCGGTCTCCACGAGCCGACCCGTGTACATGACGGCGATCCGGTCGGCGACGTCGGCGACGACGCCGAGGTCATGGGTGATGAGGATGAGGCCCATGTGGCGCTCTTCCTGCAGCTCCTGGAGCAACGCCATGATCTGGGCCTGCACCGTGACGTCCAGGGCGGTGGTCGGCTCGTCGGCGATGAGGACCGCCGGGTCGAGCGCGATGGCCATCGCGATCATGATGCGCTGGCGCATGCCCCCGGAGAACTGGTGCGGGTAGGCCTTGACCCGCTCGCGGGCCGCGGGGATCGAGACCCGCTCCATGAGGCCGATGGCCTTCTCGAGGGCGTCGCTCTTGTTGAGGCCACGGTGCACCCGGAACATCTCGGCGATCTGCCACCCCACAGGGAAGACGGGGTTCAGCGAGCTCAGCGCGTCCTGGAAGATCATCGAGATCTCCGGGCCACGCGTCTTGCGGCGCTGCTCCTCCGGCATCGTCAGCAGATCCTGACCGCAGTAGCGGATGTGGCCGCTCGGGATGACGGCCGGGGGCATGTCGAGGATTCCCATGATCGCCTGGGCGGTCACCGACTTGCCGGACCCGGACTCACCGAGGATCGCGAGCGACTCGCCCTGGCGCAGCTCGAAGCTGACGCCGTTGATCGCCGTCGCGACCCCGTCGGGGGTGTGGAACTCGACGAAGAGGTCTTCGACCTCGAGCAGCAGACCATCGACCGGCTGGTACTCGCTGCCGGCTGTCTGGGTGTCCTGAATGGTGGTCATGAGGCCTCCGTCGGCTCAGCGGTTCTTCGGGTCGAGGGCGTCGCGCACGGCATCCCCGAGGAGGATGAAGCCGAGCACCGCCAGCGACAGGAAGAGACTGGGGAAGAACAGCATGTGCGGGGTGGTGCGCAGACCGACCAGCGCGGCACTGATGTCGATGCCCCATGAGACGGCAGGCGCCTGCAGGCCGATGCCGAGGAACGACAGGGTCGCCTCGGCAGCGATGTACCCACCCAGGGAGATCGTCGCCACGACGATGAGCGGCGCCACCGAGTTGGGCAGGATGTGCGAGCGCACGATCCGTGAGGGGCTGGCGCCCAGGGCCCGGGCCGCCTGCACGTAGTCATTGGGCTTGACCTGGATGACGCTGCTGCGCATGAGTCGAGCCATGCTCGGCCAGCCGAGCACGGCCAGCGCCAGGGACACCTTGAGCGCCCCGAGGAACGCGTTGGAGCTGAAGAAGTCCGGCAGCGAGACCAGGAAGATGATGGCGCCGAGCAGCAGGGGAATGGCGAAGAAGACGTCGCCGACCCGCGACATCACGGCATCCGCGGCACCGCCGAGGTAGCCGGACATGACTCCGATGAAGCCGCCGATGCTGACGGTGAGGATCGTGGTCAGGACCCCGACGAGGATCGAGGCTCGAGCCCCGTAGATGCACCGGGCGTAGATGTCGTAGCCCTGGATGTCCCGGCCGAACCAGGTGCCGTCACCAGGGCGCGAGCGCGACTCCTCGAGCACCGCCTCGCGGGGGTCGGTGCTCGTGAACAGCGAGGGGAAGATCGCCATGAGCACGAAGATCGAGATGAGCACGGCGGAGGCCCAGAAGATCGGGTTCTTGCGCAGTGATCGCCAGGCGTCCGACGCGAGGGAGCGGTTCTCGTCCGAGGACCCGTTGGGAGCGACGGTCTCGGAGACGACGGCAGCAGCTTCAGTCATGGCTGATCCTCGGGTCGAGCAGGCCGTAGAGCAGGTCCACGAGCAGGTTGACGAACAGGTAGACGATGACGAGCACGGTGACCGTGCCGACGACGGAGGCCCCGTCACGGGCCCGGATGGAGCGGAAGAGGTATCCGCCGATGCCGGGGATGTTGAAGATGGCCTCGGTGACGATGGCACCACCGAGCAGGGCACCGAAGTCGAAACCGATGAACGTGATGACGGGGATCATCGAGTTGCGCAGGGCGTGCAGACCGATGGCGCGACGCTTGGTCAACCCCTTGGCGACGGCCGTGCGCAGGTAGTCGGCGCGCAGGTTCTCGACCAGGCTCGTGCGCATCAGGCGGGACACGTAGGCCAAGGAGAGTGAGCCCAGCACCATGGCCGGCAGCATCAACTCGTAGAAGGAGGGGTTCGAGGAGGTCACCGTCACGGGGAACCAGCCGAGCTTGACCCCGAGGAAGTACTGGCTCACACCACCGATCACGAAGACCGGGATGGAGATGACCACGAGGGTCGAGATGAGCACGAGGTTGTCGAGGAAACCCCCTCGCCGGATGCCTGTCAGCACCCCGACGAAGATGCCGATGATCGCCTCGAACGCGATCGCCATGAGGGCGAGCTTCGCGGTGACGGGGTAGCGGGTCTTGAGCTGGTCAAGAACGGGGATGCCGTTGGTCGTCTCCCCGAGGTCCCCCTGGACGAGGTTGCTGACGTACTTGGCGTACTGGACGGGCAGCGGGTCGTTGAGGTTGTAGCGCTCCCGGAACTCCGCGGCGTACGCGGGCGGGCACGGGCGCTCCCCGCACTTGCCGGCCAGTGGGTCGCCGGGGAGTGCGAAGACCATCGTGAAGATGAGGAACGTCGCTCCCAGGATCACCGGGATCATCTGCAGCAGTCGACGAATGATGTAGGTGCCCACGTCACCTCCTTGCGTGTGGAGCCGTCGGGCGCGGTGTCAGACGGCGTCGTCTCGGATGTACCGGGGATGAGCCTAGCCCACTCTCGGGGCTGCCGACACCCCGGGCGCCCCGGGCGCCGAGAGTGCGGGTGGGAACGCTCGTCGGCCTGCCAACACGGGGTGCTGGCAGGCCGACGAGCGTGCAATGCCGGACCATTTAGCGGCCCGACGGGGGTCACTTCATCGACACCGACGAGAAGTCGATCGTGCCGAAGGCGGTGATCTTCACACCGGTGACCTTCTCCGACCAGCCCATGGTGGTCTTGCCGTACCACATGGGGATGGAGGGCATGTCGGCCGCGAGCAGGGCCTCGGCCTCCTGGTACTTGGCGTTGGACGCGGCAGCGTCGGTCTCGGCAGCAGCCTCGTCGAGGAGGGTGTCGAACTTCTCGTTCGAGTAGTCACCGTCGTTGGACGAGGAGCCCGTGGCGAAGATCGGGGCGAGGAAGTTCTCGATCGACGGGTAGTCCATCTGCCAGCCGGTACGGAACATGCCCTTCATCTTGCGCTCGCCGATCTGGGTGCGGAACGTCGCGAAGTCGACGACGCCGGTGGCGACACACTCGACACCGAGGGTCTGCTTGATGCTGTTGCAGGTGGCCTCGGTCCACTCCTTGTGAGCGGCGTCGGCGTTGTAGGACAGCGTGATCTTGTCACCCTTGAAGCCGCCGGCCTCGGCGAGCTTGGCCTTGGCCTTCTCGGGGTCGAAGGTGCAGTACTCGCCACACTGGCCGGCCTTGTAGCCGTCGACGACCGGGGAGACCCAGCCCGTGGCGGGAACGCGAGTGTTGTTGAAGATCTTCTCGATGATCGTCTCGCGGTCGATCGCCATGGAGATCGCCTGACGGATCTTCGGGTCCGCGTAGTTCGGGTCAACCTTGACCGGCGCGACGGTGACCGTCTGGATGACGCCGGTCTCCTTCTGCGCGTTACGATCGGGCAGGTCCGACTTGTACTTGTCGTCGATCAGGGCGCTCGCCGGGATCTCGTCGGTGATGTCGAGGTTGCTGGCGATGACGTCGTTGTACGCGGCGTCCGGGTCGGCGTAGATCTTGAAGGTGATCTTGTCGACCTTGCCACCGAAGTCACCGGCGTAGTCGGCGAACTTGGACAGCTCGATCGACTGCTCCTTGGTCCAGGAGTCCAGCTTGTACGGGCCGGAGCCGATCGGCTTGTCACCGAAGCCCTCCGGGTCGGCGAAGAACGCGTCCGGCAGCGGGGAGAAGGCGGAGTAGCCGACGCGCACCGGGAAGTTGGCGACCTTGAGGGTGGTCTTGACCGTGAAGGTCAGGTCGTCGACGACCTTGAGGCCGGACATCTCCTTGGCCTTGGGCGTGAAGCCCTCACACGGGTCGTCCGGGTTGGCGGTGCCGGCGCACTGCAGGTCGCCGTAGCCCTCGATGGGCTCCATGAAGTAGCCGGAGCTCTGGGCGTTCGGGCCGTACGCGGCGTAGTTCCACGCGTCGACGAAGTTCTTGGCCTTGATGTCGGTGCCGTCGTGGAACTTCCAGCCGCTCTTGAGCTTGATGGTGAAGTTCTGGTTGTCGGTGGTCTCGATCGACTCAGCGACCTCCATCTCGGGCTTGGCGGTCTCGGCGTCGTAGTGGACGAGCTTGGCGAAGACCGCGTCGATGACGTTGCCGCCGCAGGTCTCGGTCGTGTTGCTGGGAACGAGCGGGTTCTCCGGGTTGCAGCCGCGCACGGTGATCTCGCCGCCCGTCTTGGCTTCCGTCGTGGCCTCCGGCTCGCTGTCGCCGCTACCGCAACCAGCGGCGAGCAGGGCGACTGCAGACATTGCCGCAACCGCGACCGTGCGAGTGGTTCCTCGCATGGGTGTCCTCCTACGTGAAAGTGGTGTCGCCACCCGGTGTCGGATGGCCATCGTTCATGGGAGCCCCCCGATCGGGTGCCTCCCACCAGTGCGCGCTCCCTTGCAGAAAGCGTGCGCTCACCATAGAAGCCCATCCATTCCCCCAACGGAAGCATTAGGTGCCGCCGAGATGGGATTGTGACCGAAGCGCTACCAGCTCGGTGCGGGGCCGAAGAATCTTCGGCAGCGGCCGCTAGGTTGGGCCTCGTGCGCGCCTACGACGACGACCTTCGACTCGCCCACGTCCTCGCGGATGCCGTGGAGCGGG
>Ga0209480_10000691_pt1 | contig 26699 bp, 24 predicted proteins | sample JI61114C2DNA_FD_187501 | JGI IMG/M metagenome (GOLD analysis project Ga0209480, IMG submission 187501) | Wastewater effluent complex algal communities from Wisconsin, to seasonally profile nutrient transformation and Carbon sequestration -... | ecosystem: Engineered > WWTP > Effluent > Algae... | reverse complement strand
CGTATCGCTATGGCGATGGTGATGACGGTGATGGGCTGCCCACCACAATGCTCCCTTTTGTGCTGAAGATTGCGCAAGCCAGGCAATCACAAACTGAAACCAACGTGATGTTCTATAGGATTTGTGTGCAAAGTAGCGATGATAGCCGCCCGTTACCCATAGCATGCGGGTTACGTACAAAAAGGCACATACAGTCCAGTCGAACCAGGTTGCGCCAGTCCAGAGTGCACCCAGCGGCAGCAGGTGAATAATAATAAAAGCTACCTCCTGTTTGAGAATCGGCTTGCTGCGTTTTTCAGGTGTGGCTACAGTTGCTGTTTCCATATTATTCTTCCTCAGTCCGGCTGTTAAACCAAGCAGTGTTTAATAAAGTTCTAAACCTGCCCTCATTGCTTAACCCGGGTACAATTTATCCATTCTTACCCCGCGTATCAACCTCTGAACAAAGGTCGGGCTTCGGGATTTATTATCCCAACCCATGCAAGGTTTTTTACGTGTACCTGATTTCTATCATACTTTTGCCCTACTAACAACCGTTCACATTCATGCGTTTTTACATTTTCTGCGGATTTGTCATGTGCGCCCTTTCTGCGTGGGCTCAGAACACCTTTAGCAATTCAACGCCCCTGGTAATCGCTACCTATCAGTATGCCGATAATCCACGCATTAAAAACATTGAGCCGTTTGCCAATCATCTGGGAGAGGCCGCAGATGTAAAGACGATTGTAAAAAGTTATCCCACGGTTCACGCGTTGCTGGAAGCCATGCGCAAGAATGAAGTGGACGTTGCCTTCATCAACACATTTGGCTATTTATTATCGCGCGAGGTTACGCAACACTATGAAGTATCAGCAACCCTGCACTTGCCAGATACCGCTGCATCGGTCTATCGAAGCGTGATTGTATCGCCAAAAGAAAATCATACAACAACATTAACACGTGCCGTTGAACGTGCGAGTGATAACTACCTTGTATTGGTTAGCCCAGGTTCAACGTCCGGCAATCTTGTTCCGCGGCTGAAGCTTGCCTCCATGCTGCCCGATGATGCCGAGAAATTATTTGTTGAAGTGCAGTATGCCCAGACACACGATGGTGCATTAAAACTTGCCCTCGAAGAGAAGTTTGCAATCGCATCATGCGGCAGCGATGAATACTACAAACTGGGTGCAGACACTGCGAAATTTGATCTCTTATGGAAGTCGGAGCCGATACAGCTTGGCCCGGTTGTGGTTCGGAAAGAGCTGCCCGAAAACCTCAAAAAAACACTGCAAACTGCACTTTTGGAGCTCCATGATCAGAACCCGGAAGCCCTGCAATCGATCAAAGCTGGTTGGACGGAGGCGCGGCCCGCAGATTATTATACCGTAATGAATGAAGATTATTATGAAAGCCTGATCATGCTCGCGGGTGATAAGGCGAAGGCGTTACGGATTATTAAGAAGTTTGCGCGATAGCCCTCACCCAAAATTCATTTAAACTACGATGACAATCTCAGTACCCTTTCCCCTGGGAGAGGGTAGTTCATATTTTGTCTTTGCGACAATCTGAATTGGGTGAGGGCTAAAGCACTGCTAAGATCTCCTTCAACGTCTTATCATCATACTCAACATTCACCCACTTGGCAGCAACTTCTCTCTTCTTATAAACAAACACTGTGTTCCTTGCTTTCGGATTGATTTCATACAGCCCTGCTGTTTCTTCATCCACCGGTGACGGAATCCACGTGAGCGCAACTTTCTTCAAGCCTTGTTCATTCGCCCACTTCTTCAGCTTGCCTTTCAGGATTTCTTCCGCAGTAGGATTCGGGTTTTCCTTATAAAACGGATTCATATAAATAAGAAACACCCGTAGTTTGCTTTCACCTTTTGCCAGCATTTCTTTTTCAAGTGCCTGAACAAAGCTTTGCATGTGCTCCACATTGGCATGATTGAACCACAACATGATACCCTGCCCTTGACCGTACTTGCACATTGGGCAGGCTTTCTTACCAACATCAGCACCGGACAAGTGCAACGGATCAAACGCTGGACAGTTTGAACCAAGTGCTAGTCCGGAAGATAGTTTTGGCAGGCCTGCATACGGATAATCATTTACGTTCAAGCCAAGAATAATATGTCGGGTCGCGTGCTGTACTCCGTCTTTCTCCGGAGCAGTTAGTGTTAACACGCCATTGCCTCCGCGAGGATTTGTGTTAAGTGTTTTAGGTAACAATGGATCATCGGCAAACAGATATTCATCAATGTAGTACTCATTCTTATCCGGTTCTTTTACCGCAACATGAATATGTTCTTCCGCATTGCGCGATGGGTAAGCCGCAGGCCGCAGTGTTTTGAATTGATAATAGCCGTTCTTATCCGTCTTCACCCAACCGCGGATGTAACCGTGACGCTTTGCCCATCCCTTCTCATTTCCTTTGGTTGGATAGATGCCTTTCTGATCGGTGTGATATACATAGAGCACAACATCTTTCGCGGGTGTCATGCCATCGCGTTGGTACACAATACCGCTGACTTCAATCTTCGGACCCTTGTCGTTAAAATCCGGAAGCGTTACAGACTTCGGCAATTGATCAAAGGGAATCGGACTTTCATGAATAGCCTCGCAGCCTTCACACGGGCCACCCACCTGTTTCGCAGGCGCCTGAGCACACGCATACAACCATACGCTTAGCAACAACAGGAGTAAAAAAGATGATCTCATACTAACAGGATTACAGTGTCAAATACGGCAATACGCGCGTGCCAGTCCTGCGCGTATGATGTACCGCAACTTTTTCTTGATGAAATGCAGGTTTCCGGCTCAACGGGCAGCATGTGAAAGCCGTATCTTGCACTATGAACCGATTCTTCCGGTACCACGTTGATCATATTCTTTTCTGGGCGCTGACCATCGGGTTTCATGCGTACACCCGCATGCACCTGATAGATAAGGTAAATGCGTTTCAGTTTGTGCTGGAGATCATCGTACGAAATGCATTGCTCGCAAGCGTAATCTACTTTAATCTACTCATCGTGATCCCACGCATCAGCAAGGGAAAGGTTTTCGCGTGGATCCTAGCTTCCGTTGGGTCGCTGGTATTTTATGCCTTCGCTAAAAATCTGCACGATGTTTATTTGTATGGGTATGTGATCGGTGACCCGCAACGGATCAATTTCTTTCATAGTACCTTTTATAACTTTTCAATTGTGTTGTTCTACTTCGCATTTGCGGGTGCATTATACCTGAGCAAGCAATGGTACATTCAGCGTGAACTCCTGCAGCAAATCCAACTGGAAAAGTTAAACACGGAACTTGACTATCTCAAAGCGCAAATGAATCCGCACTTTCTGTTTAATTCGATCAACACAATCTTCTTTCAGATCGACAAACATAATCACGAAGCACGCGAAACACTGGGCAAGTTTTCCGACATGCTGCGCTATCAATTGTACGAAGGTAACGGCACCGAGATTGCTATTGAAAAAGAGCTCGCCTACTTAAAGAACTACGTGGAATTGCAAAAGCTGAGGCGAAACGGACAAGATATCATTGAATTTAATGTTTCGAATGAGGTGCGGAATTTTTCATTGCCTCCGCTCTTGTTTATCCCGTTCATTGAAAATGCCTTCAAGCACGTTTCGAACTACACGGATAAGAACAATGAAGTAAGGATTGAGCTGACCAGGAGTGTCCAAACGGTTAAGCTTATGGTGATCAATACAACCGATACAGCCGCGAAAGAAACAGGGGGCATCGGCTTGAAAAATGTGAAGCGAAGGCTTGAGCTATTATTTCCACAACGGCACACGCTTGATGTGAAGCAAACGACCGACCGGTTCGAAGTTAACCTAACCCTGGAGCTTGCATGAAACTCAACTGCCTCATTGTTGACGATGAACCCATGGCCCGAAAGGGGTTGGAGGAGTACGTAAAAGATGTTTCATTTCTGGAGCATGCCGGCTCTTGTGAGAACGCGCTCAAGGCAACTGAATTTCTGCGGCAAAAAACCGTTGACCTGATGCTGCTTGACATCAACATGCCGCACGTTACCGGAATTGAGTTTTTAAAATCGCTCGAAAGGCCGCCCATGATAATCTTCACCACAGCCCACCCGGATTACGCCCTTGAAAGTTATTCACTGGATGTGCTTGATTACCTGGTGAAGCCCATAATGTTCGACCGCTTTCAGAAAGCTGCCCAAAAGGCGTACGACTATCAGTTGTTGAGAGCTTCTTCGATGTCTTCACCCGATTTCTTTTTCATCAAGTGCGATCATGTATTTGAAAAAGTACATTTCAATGATGTCCTCTACGTTGAAGCCATGCAGAATTATTGTATTCTGCACACGCCTGCACGCAAGCTGATTGCGTACATCACGCTCAGCGGACTGGAAGACAAGCTTCCGAAAGCTAACTTCATGAAAGTGCATAAGTCGTTTATCGTCAGTCTTGATAAAATCACTGCGCTGGATGGCAACGACTTATTTATTAACAAGGCACAGATTCCCGTGAGTCGATCATTAAAAGATGAAGTTATGAGTCGGGTGATGGGGGATAATTTGTTTAAGCGGTAACCAAGGGCTTACGCAACTACTCTTTTCACTTTATAGAAACGCTTTATAGTTCTTGTTGTTCTAGAGCTTTTCGCTTTCCATAAATCATAGTTTGTTTGAAGATTTAGCCACAAATCCGGAGTCGTATCGAAAGCTTCAGAAAGTCTTATGGCCATTTCAGGGCTAATACCTGCCTTGCCGTTTATAATTGCGGAAAGATTTTTTCTTGCGATTCCCAAACCATCGGCTGCCTCGGTTATAGACAATTCTAGAGGCTCCAGATAATCTGCCTTTAAGATTTCTCCTGGGTGCGAAGGACTATGTTGTAGCATTTAAAAGGTAACTAGTGCGTGTCTAAATAATTTACATCATAAGCATCTCCATTTTCAAATCGAAAAACAACTCGATAGTTTCCGCTCACATTGACGGAATAAAAACCTCTGAAGGGAGGTTTTTTTAAAGAATGAAGATTTGACCCGGGATAATTCATATCTCTCAGATCTTTTGCCGAGTTAAGCCTTGATAAAATTCGTCTTAATTTCTCTGCGTAATTCGGATTAACTTTAACATCACCTTTTTCAAAAAGGTTTCGTAAGCCCTTGTGGGCAAAACTCACTATCATTTTTGGTAAAAATTTTTAATAGTTTAAAAAATAAACTTTTTCTCCATTCCATAACAATTAGTGGTTGTTGAACGTAGAGCAAATGTAACGTGTTACGTTACAGGTTCCAAGTAGAATCCCAAATATTTTTACGAAGTCCGAAACAGCTCTATTTCTAAGAAAACCGTAGGTCAAGTGAGTAACGTCTCCTCTCCTAAACTGCTAGTTCTGAACTAAATTTACTCGTTAAGGTGGCCGCGGGAAAGCCATCGATTTGATAGCTTTTATGTTTCTACTTTTTGTACTTTTCTTATGTTACCACCGGCCATTCTTTATCTCCAGCGCCAGCACGTTATCATCCTTAAACTCCACGCGAAGCGAACCGCTTCGGATATTCAGGTATAACACTTCTACTTCGGGTGAGAGATTACCAACCTCGAATTTTTCCAGGAATGCTGCCCGGCTCATGCCTACACGGACGTTGTTATCGAAAACAATGTCGGGAGAATATACATCTGCCGTAATCAGCGTAAGCGATTTGCCTTTCCCGGAGAAGTCGATCAGCCGAAACTGCGACTCGCCATAGTTGATCAGATACGGATATCGATACACCATCGATTTGCTGCCATCTTCACTTTCCATTTCTTCACCGACCGTATCAACTTTTATTTTAACCGTTGCTCCGAGTGTCTTCCGGAAATAAACAGAATCCAGGAAAGGATCCTGCGCGTTAAAGGGGATAAACACCGTACTGGTTCTGTAGAAATCGATTCGTCCCGAAATCCAGTAGCGCGCGTTGTCAAAATATTCCAGGTAATAAAGCTTATCGTTCCGGAACTCGGCCCGCACATGCTCATCGTCTGTCTCGATGTGCATAATGTCAGCAGGCTCGGTAATAAAATCATACACCTTGAGAAATTCCTTTTTCGTCATGCCTATGTTCACGCCATTCTTCATGACAATCTCTGGGTTGTATATCGATGCGCTGAACAGACCGGTTTGAAAAAATTGCGGATTCTCATAATCCTGGAAGAACGCAATCTCAGAGCGCTTGAATTTCAGAATGTAGTTGCGCTGATAATATTTCGTTGACGTGTCAATGGTGATGATCTTTGCTTCTGGTCCCAGCCAGTTGCGAAACGCAAGTGTATCGACCACGCGTGCCGTATCATTAAACTGCAGCACAAACGGATTGTGTTGAAATGTATTCAGATCAACCGGATAGGGACGGCCGTTAATGAAACTGAACTTAACCCCTTGTTCTGGGACTATTGTTGCAGGTGAGGTGGCCAGGGAATCGGCATCAACAGAAACGGATTTATCACCGGAAGAACAGCTGACTATTATCAGGGCAAGAAAGAATACAACTAAACCGGCAGAACAGAATCTTATGTACATAGGTATCGGGAGATACTACTAAGATACTGGAAATCCTGTACTACTTCTTCATCATCGTGAAAATCTCGTTGAGTTTGAGCAGTGCTTCAACGGTGAAATCGTACTGATGTCGGTGAATGAAAAATACTTAACTCCTAATCTTTATAACCCATCGACAATCCTGTATCTCCCGTGACAAATAATTCCACACTGGCCTTTTTTGTGCTTTTATTATCGATAACCAAGGCGGTATTTTTATCAACATTAACTTTTATCGTTTCCCCGGGCTTTACGGTTTCAAATGAATGACGACCACCGTCTATCGGGGCGCGATGAAGTTCAATATCTTCTTCTGAAATATTCTTGAGGCGCACGCTAAAAGTTCCATGTGGGTTATTGCCAAGCACAAAACTATTATTGGCATCGATAGATGTAGTTGATGTTAAGGTGCTGCAGGCACTTATTAAAAGTCCAACCAAAAAAATCATTAATGCAGTTTTGATATTCATAAGTTTTAAATTTTGTTTGCTGAGTTGCACGACAAAGCTGATGATTCGGTTGTCCGTTTCCGTCTCAAAACACCATTTGAGACTAGCTAATAAGGTCTCAGATTACTCAAAACAGGATTATGATACGTTTTGATCAACCCATTCTTTGGGTGTGAGGCCAGTTACTTTCTTGAACGACCGGTTAAAAGTTGCTTTAGAGTTAAAGCCACAGTCCATCCCCACGCCCAACAGCGTTTTGGTTCTATGATCACCTGCATTTAATCGCAAGCATATCTCCTGAACCCTATACTCATTTACGAAATCATTGAAATTTTTCCCCAGGCCTGAATTGATTGCCTGTGAAACTTGGACTGCCGGAAGTTTTAATCCCTGAGCCAGTTGGTTAAGTGTTAGTTCAACATCGAGATAAGGTTTGTATTCAATCACGTATGTTTTTATCCGATCGATAAGGCGAGTATCCACTGTGGTTACGCTGGCAGGAGAATTTTTGGCTTCATCGATCCCTGTATTTTCAAACACCAAATCACTGCGGTGCGTGGAAATATAGCCCGCGATGCTCAAGTAGTACAACAGGAATGCGCGAACAAAATAATCCCAGAAGCGCACGTCATACCCGTAGTTAAACCAAAGCGAAGTTAGGCCAAAAGCCCATTCCAAAAGAGTCACCATAATCAGAATAATCAGCAGGTTGCGTATCCAGATTAATGAAACCGGAGGCAAGTTAGAAAAGGCCGAAGGCAACCAGGTACGATAGGCCCTGTAATGTCGTATAGCGAGTGTTGTATAAATCGTTAGGATCAATAAATCAAGTATGCCTTCGATTAGAAAGAAATTATTCGCGGCAAGTGTGTCCATCAACTTTAACTTAACGGGCACCTCAATTGGCCATATACTGAAATGGACAATAAAATAAATGATAGCGGGTATAAAGGTAAACCATTCCTTACCTACCAATTTGTAATTGGAGTTAGTGATCGACTTCACATACAGATACGCTAAAGGCGCATAGAGAAAACTGGCTCCGAACGGAAAGAATGTAAGCACCTGGCTATCATACCAGCCCATCCATCCGGCAATGTGCTCGCCCAATGTTGCGGATAAGCTCAATAAAAACACAGCAAGTAATTTATCCGATAGCCGTTGAACTCGAAAGCCTCGCTCAACAAGCAAAGCCGAAAAGATCAACGCCTGAAAGGCGGCCACAATCAAAAAGAAGGAGCGAAAATCAATTTGAAAACTCACTTCTTTAAAACAGAAAGAATCTCATTTAGTTTCAGCAACGCCTCCACGGGCGAAATCGTATTGATATCGATTTTTGATAACAGCTCATGAACCGCTTTTGATTTGGGATCAAGCTCGAACAAGCTCATTTGATTAACCTCTTTTGGTAGCTCCTGCATACGTTGCTTCGGTTCGTTCTTATGCTTTTCTTTTTCAAGAAAATGTAAGATGTCATTTGCGCGCAGCACAACCTTATTGGGCATGCCGGCCAGCTGCGCTACATGAATGCCAAAGCTGTGTTCGCTGCCTCCCGGTTTAAGTGTGCGCATGAAAAGAATTTTCTCACCCGTCTCTTTAACACTTACGTTAAAGTTCTTCACCCGTACATGATCTTCGGCAAGCTGGTTCAGTTCGTGGTAGTGTGTAGCAAATAATGTTTTCGGACGGAAGTCTTTATGACTATGCAGATACTCTACAATTGACCATGCAATGGAAACACCATCGTACGTGCTGGTACCGCGGCCAATCTCATCCATTAAGATCAAACTTCGATCACTCAGGTTATTGAGAATACTCGCGGTCTCCGTCATCTCTACCATGAATGTCGATTCACCTCTTGAGAGATTGTCCGATGCGCCTACCCGCGTAAATACCTTATCAACAATTCCGATTGATGCCGCTTCAGCCGGAACAAAGCTGCCGATCTGCGCCATAAGCGTGATCAACGCGACTTGTCGCAGCAAGGCAGATTTTCCCGCCATATTCGGACCAGTAATGATCATGATCTGTTGCGATTCTGTATCCAGGTGAACATCGTTGGGAACATACTGATCGCCAGCAGCCAATTGTTTTTCAATGACCGGATGTCTTCCGGCTTTTATGGTGATGGCTTTTCCTTCGCTGATCTCTGGCTTTGCATATTTATTCTTTCGTGCAATCACCGCGAACGATAACAGGCAATCCAGGTTGGCAATCACACGCGCGTTTAGCTGAATCGGTATAACAAATTCAGAAGCGTGACGCACGAGCTCAAGAAAAAGTTTTTGCTCGATTACATTTAGCTTTTCCTCTGCTGTCAGTATCTTTTCTTCGTAGATTTTTAATTCTTCGGTGATGTATCGCTCTGCATTCACCAGCGTTTGCTTGCGGATCCAGTCAACCGGAACTTTATCCTTGTTCGCGTTGCTTACTTCGAGGTAGTAGCCGAAGACTTTATTGTACGATATCTTTAAGGAATTGATCCCGGTTCGCTCAACTTCGCGCTTCTGCACTTGTAACAGATAATCCTTTCCGGAAAAAGCTATCGCACGAAGCTCATCCAGCTCGGCATTTACACCCTCTTTTATAATGCCGCCCTGATGCATGAGCATCGGGGTTTCTTCGCTTAATTCTTTCTCTATTTTATCGACAAGAAACTCACACAGGTTTAATTGATCACCCATCTTGCGTAGGGACGCTAAATTTTGTGCCGCTACCAATTTTTTAACCGGAGCAACGCGCTGCAACGACTTTTTCAATTGCAACAATTCGCGAGGGTTAATCCGGCCCGCTGCCACTTTTGAAATCAGGCGTTCCAAATCAGCCATGTGGCGGAAGTTGTCCAGAATGGCTTCCGTAAGGTCAGCGTCCTGGTAAAATGTGTTTACAATATCCAGACGTTCCTCGATTGCTTCCTTTTCTTTTAGCGGCAGCACCATCCACTTGCGCAACTGGCGTGACCCCATTGCGGTAACGGTTTGGTCAAGAATGTCAATCAGCGGAACACCGCCATCGCTGTTGGGCGCAGCAAGCTCCAGGTTGCGGATGGTAAAGCGGTCCAGCCAGACATATTTCTCTTCATCGATGCGGGAGATAGACGCGATGTGCTGCGTGTCTTTATGTTCGGTTGCTTCGAGGTAGTGCAGAATGGCACCGGCTGCAACAATAGCTTCGGTTAAATTTTCCAATCCAAAACCTTTGAGGTTCGCTGTTTTGAATTGATTGATCAGTCGTTCGTGCGCAAAATCATACGCATACACCCAGTCATCAAGTGCAAAGGTTGCATGGAGTTCGCCAAACTGAGCCTCGAGCTTTTCACGATTTCCTTTTGCGAAGATAATCTCAGCGGGAGCAAAGCTTTGAATAAGCTTATAGATATAGTTTTCGGTTCCTTGTGCGGCATAAAACTCACCGGTGCTGATATCGAGAAACGAAACGCCAATCAACTGTTTGCTGATGTGAACAGAGGCCAGGAAATTGTTATGCTTCTTTTCAAGTACATTATCATTGAATGAAACACCGGGTGTCACCAGTTCGGTAACTCCGCGCTTTACAATGCCCTTTACAAACCTTGGATCTTCCAGCTGATCACAGATGGCTACGCGATGACCGGCACGAACAAGCTTGGGTAAATAGGTATCCAGAGAATGATGTGGAAATCCGGCAAGCTCAATTTCAGAAGCGGAGCCACTCCCGCGTTTAGTTAAGGTGATGTCGAGTACCCGCGCAGCCTGAATGGCATCTTCACCAAACGTTTCATAAAAATCACCTACGCGGAAGAGCAGCAGCGCACCAGGGTACTTCGCCTTGATGGCGTTGTACTGTTTCATTAAGGGGGTTTCCATTGCGCCTGCTCCGGCCATAGCCGACAAATATAAAAAAGTCCGTCACGGTAAAAACACACTCTGCTTTTAGTTGTCAGAGCTTGTCAGTCCTGCTGCCATTAACAACTCCTTTACAATCCTTTAGGAAAGCGTTAACAACACTCCGTCTCGCAAGCGGTAGCTTTGACTAAACCAACCTATCAACCATGAAACGATTTATTTTACTTTCTTTTCTGATCATTTCCATTAGTGCCGTTGCGCAAAAAGACCCGCGTCTGTTGGGAATCTGCGCAGTGACCGATTTTAACAGCGAACCATACGCTGCCTGGTATAAGCCCAATTATGAAAATTATACACCTACTGCGGATATCATTGCGCAGCTTAAGAAGCTGGGGCCGGAAAAATTCAAGCTGAAAATTGTGTTTGGGTCATGGTGTGGCGACAGCAAGCGTGAACTCCCGAAAATGATGAAGGTTTTGAATGCAGCTGGTTTCTCTGAAAAGAACATAGAACTCATTGGTGTGTATGATTCACTCGAGGTGTATAAGCAAGCTCCTAAACGTGAAGAAAAAGGATTGAACATTTACCGTGTGCCTACATTCATTGTGTACCAAAAAGGCGTTGAGGTTGGGAGAATTGTTGAGTATCCGGTTGAATCACTTGAACGGGATCTGTTAAAGATTGTAAGCGGTCAGCCGTATACACATAGTTATAAGGGTTATGCACAAATCAATGCCTGGCTCAAAGAAGGCTTGTTAGGCGATACAAATATCAATCCGCGCGGGTTGGCACAGCAAATCCGAAACGATGTTGCGCGCGAAACGGATCTTAACAGTTGCGGCTATGTGTTGCTGATGCGCAAGGATGTAAAAGAAGCAATCAATGTTTTCAGAATTAACATTAATCTCTTCCCGCAATCTCCTAATTGTTTCGATAGTTTGGGTGAAGCCTATCTGATGGCCGGGATGAAAGATGAATCGAAAGCATGTTACCAACGCGTGCTGGAGCTTGATCCTCAGAATTCAAACGCAAAAGCACAGCTTGAAAAGCTAAATTAGATTAAAGGGCTTCGCTACGCGGAATATCGGCAGTCTGAAGCTTGTCGTTCATCATGTGAATCGTATCATCAAGTTCTTTCATGCTTTGCGACAGCAGGTCGCGAATCTTTTTTTCTTCTGTCTGATCGATGGGAAGATTCATCAGGTTCAGCAACCCGCGCATACGGCTTACAGGGGCACGCAACACATGCGCGTGAAAGAATGCATATTCTGTCAGGCTGTCATTTTGTTCCCGCAACTTCAGGGTACGTTCATGCACATGTGTTTCCAACTCACTGTTTGTGAGCTCAAGTTTCAGCCGGGCCTCAGAAAGCTGCCTGTTTTGATTAACAATGGTTTCATGCTGCTTTTGCTGAAGGTCAATGAACTTTCCGTTAATCCTGAAGATATAGATGAATACAAGGTTAAAAAATATGGAAAAGAAGAATGGATAAATGTGAAGTCTGAAATTAGTGGTGTGCGAAAGTACGGTTTCTGATATGCCTTCCTGATCAAACAATGATACAAAATCAAAGGAGAATACCGTGATCAGCATGGAAAAAATCAGAGAGATCAGGTAAACAGCTTTTTCCTTCCGGAAGGAAAACATGAGCAGCACCATGGTTGATGAAACGATGCCAAACATTGGATGAAGAAAATAACCGTACACGGTAACCGGTCGCCATACCGGAAATGCCGTGATGAGGAGCGTCCATGACAAAAAGAAAACAAGCCTCGCTGCCAGAAAGCACCGAAGGTGATTCAATAAAATTCCACCCATGGAAACACAAAATAGGATTAACGGAATGGATGCGCGAAACGTGGGAATTCCCTGCGTGAAATATGTCTTTGCGCCAAGGCCTAGGATGATCAGAAAAATCATCGAAATGGTAATGAAGACAATGTTCGAAGCAGTAATGCGCATCCGCAGATCCTGATCGGACATCTCATCAATGCCTACATTAAAAAGATTCTTTATTTTCACCTTTACGTGGGGGATGTTAAAAGGGGGGCAAAAGTCGCTAAAGCATTGAAAAATATAAAATCGTGCAAATGATTATTTGCTTTCTGTAATTCTGACGATCAATACGTTACCAATAAACCAAAGGCAATCCATGAAAACAGCTTTAAGAAATTCGGGGGTATGCATTCTTCTTGCAATAATATTCTCTTGCAGTACACAGCACACGCAGAAAAAAAATTATCAAAAAGCGTTACTCTGGAAGATATCCGGAAACAAATTAAAGGAACCTTCTTACCTGTTTGGTACCTACCATTTGTTAGGCGAAAAATTTTTAGCAGAGGTTCCTGAAACACAGCAGCCTTTTGCCAATGCTAAAGGTGTGGTTGTAGAACTGGTGCTTGATTCGGCCCGCATGATGAGCATCGTTATGGCGAAAGCAGTGATGAAAGACAAAAAAATCTCAACGCTTTTATCACCGGAAGATTTCAATCGCGTTGACTCTCTGCTGCAGTCCGTCTCCGGTTACCGTTTGCAAATGTTCGACATGTTCAAACCCATACAAGTGGCCATACTAATTAGCGTGTCTCAGACTCAAAAGCTGAATGCTGAACTGCTGAAAAAATATGAAGGTGTCCCACTCGACATACATTTTGCCAATGCAGCAAAAAAACTGGATAAAACCGTTACCCCGCTGGAGACGATGGACCAGCAGTTTGATATGCTCTATAATCATTCTACAGTAGAAGAGCAGGCGAAGCAGCTTGTTGAAATGATTAAACAGGATGACGCAATGTCAAGCGTCTCAGTAGAGATGTTTACGCTCTACCTTCAAAAAGATATCAACGCACTGGCCGTTAAGATGGAATCTCTTCCGCAGGATGCAACTGGCGGATTGGATCATCTACTGAAAGACCGAAACGTGAACTGGGTACAAGTATTGCCGGAGCTCATGAAGTCAGGCTCACAATTCATTGCTGTTGGCGCAGGCCATCTTCCCGGTTCAGACGGATTGATCGTCTTGCTGAGAAAAGAAGGATACAAGGTTACGCCTGTTACAAAATGAAGAAGCTAAAGCTCGAAGAGCTGGGCCGGATTACTGTTACAGAATTTAAAGAAGCTGAAAAGCTACCCGTGTGCATTCTTCTTGACAATGTTCGAAGTTTGCACAATGTCGGCTCGGCTTTCCGTACGGCTGATGCATTCCGGATTGAGAAAATTTTCCTTACTGGTATCACCGGAACACCTCCGCATCGCGAAATTCAAAAATCGGCATTGGGAGCAACCGATTCAGTGGTCTGGGAATATGCTGAACACTCAGCCGAAGCGGTTAAAAACATTAAAGCTTCCGGATATGAGATCATTATTATTGAGCAAACTACAACCAGTAAACCTGTTCATTCCTTTACACCCGCTCCTGGAAAAAAATATTGCCTTGTCTTCGGCAATGAAGTTGATGGAGTAAGCGATGCTGTTATCGCATTGGGTGATCATGCGCTTGAAATTCCACAAACCGGAACCAAGCATTCGTTAAATATCTCCGTTTGTCTGGGTATTGTAGCATGGGAATTTTTCAGAAAGCTTTATCTTTAACTATGAAATCAAAAAATAGTTCGATTGCCATGGGCGTTTCGCTTGGAGTGGGTATTGGTGTTGCTATGGGTGTCGCTTTCAAGAACATTGCTATGGGTCTCGCACTTGGGGTCGCCATTGGCACCGCGCTTGGAGCCGGTATGTATCAGAAGGCCAAAAAAGAAGAAGAGGGCAACCCGAAGTGAGTTGCCCTCAGAGAATTTATTTTTTTGTTGTTTCCATCGGCAGGTTTTCAAGTCTGCTCCACTCCTGCATCGAGCCATCGTAGAGCTTCATGTCATACCCTAATACTCTTCCGGCCAGGTAAACCACACTGGCAGTTTGTCCGATAAAGCAATACGTTACAATTTCCTGACCCTTTGCAGCAACAGGCGTAAAATATTTTTCAAGTTCAGCTTCCGGCTTAAGCATGTTGGAGGCATCTGTTAACTCTCCATACGGAATATTTCCGGCACCGGTAATGTGACCATCCCGCGGGTTTCCGGTTGGCTCACCGTCATAAAAACGTTGTGCCCGCGCATCGGCTACTTTGCCAGTGGATGAGCTAAGGGTTTTCAACACATATTCTTTATCCACCAACAAGTTTCCGGCTGTGAGCTTCACATTGCCTTTTTTTACGTTAGGCACATCGGCTGTCGTGGCGTAGCCTTCTTTTTTCCATGCATCAAGTCCGCCATTGAGCATCGAAACCTTCCCCTGCAATCCGAAATGTTCCAGCGTTAAAAACATCCGGGCTGCGGCCGGCATTTCATTCCGAACATAATAAATAACGACATGCGAATTGTTCGTAACACCAAATCCATTCAGTACTTCGGTTGCCTTCTTTATATCAGGAGCGTTGTAATTGCCATACGGTGAATTGGGAGCAAGCCATTCCGGCCACAAAAAACGAGCACCGGGAATGTGAGTCTGATCATATTCATATTTCATAAAGCTTACTTGTAAGACAACCACATTAGGATCAGCTTTATGCTCATTGAGCCATTGTGAAGTCACCAGAACAGGTTGCTGCGCAACAGCGCCTGCCGCAATCAGCACAAAGAGGATAAAGGAAAAGATAGTTTTCATAGTTAGTGGATTAGGGATGCAGATTTAACGGATTTCAGCAGACAGGCGTTGTTATTGAGTTGTTAAATGTGCCGGCCGGTAAATAAAGGATACAGAGGGGTTGTCTGGAAGGGTACCGAGAACTTTGTATTTTGCTGCCGATGAAAGCCGCCACGGTAAACGAAATTAAAAAAGAGCTCAAAACACTCGATCCTGAATCGCTGCAAGAGCTTTGCATGCGGCTGGCAAAGTATAAAAAAGAAAACAAGGAGTTACTAACCTATCTCCTATACGAGGTGCAAGATGAACAAGCATACATTTCAGCAATCAAAGAAGATGTGGATGAGCTGTTTGTAGAGTTACCTTCACGCAACAATTTGTACTACGTGAAGAAAAGTCTTCGAAAGATTCTTCGATTTGTGAACCGACAAATCAAGTATTCCGGCATTAAGCAAACTGAGCTGGAGCTTAGAATTCATTTCTGTAGTAAAGTTATGGAGGCTAAGATTCCGTTGCGGGAAGGAACGGTTTTGGGTAACTTGTATCAGCAACAATTGAAAAAAATTTACGCCATTGTTGTAAAATTGCCTGAAGATTTACAATTGGATTACCAGAGTGAAATAAAAATGATTGATGTTTGACTATGGCCGAGCAACTTAACAATCCACTACACGGAAAAACACTTGAGTCGATTCTCACACACCTGGTTGATCAGTATGGCTGGGACGAATTAGGCGACCGCATTCCGGTAAACTGCTTCCTTAATAATCCCAGCATAAAATCCAGCCTTGCGTTTTTCAGAAAAACACCGTGGGCCAGAAAAAAGATCGAAGATCTGTACCTGGATTCACTTCGTTGATCGTCACAATATAAACCTGTACGTATACTTAATCAGAAAAATGTTGTGCGCCTGCTGCGGGAAATCAAAATTGATGCGTGATTTAAATGAACCGGAATTGGAATCGAATGTTCCATCCATCTGCTGATTCCACACGAGAAACAACGTTGAGCCTGGAATATACTCCCACCGAATAACCATGTTTGAGCGAAACTGGCTGAAATTAAAGTCGGGATTACCAAAAGAATAATCGGGTGTGCCATTGCTATCTTCATCTACTTCATACACGCCATCGGTTAATGTTGGGTTAAGCATCGCAAACCGATCTTCATATTCCGCTGCATGACTATCGGTTACGTATTTAAAATCTTTGTACTTACCGGAGGTTCCAAAAAGCTGTCCGTAATATTGTACCGACAGGTTTGGCGTAACCATGTATGTCAGGCGGGCAGTCATGCGCAATACTTTTTGATCAAGCGAACCCATAATGTACCGGGCTTCTCCCGCATTGCTTTCTGTTTGAACATATTGCATCTGTGTGTTATTAAACCACAGGCTCGGAGCAACTGAAATATTCAATGCATTGGTTGGACGATAAACAAACTCAATCTCACCGCCCGCGTTACGGGTGTATTGCTTAAAGCCCTCGATCCATTCGCTATACATCTCCAAACTGAACTTCTTACGCGAATCAGATTCCACGTAAAGAAAGTAATTGGTGTTGCCGGGGTACACCATTTGCGGACCTCCGCGCAAGTCGGCATTGGAGGCTTCCTTCACCACATACGTTGCACCTCCACCGATAGCCCAGAAATTTTTAAATTGTGTGTGCGCATTCACGTTGTAATTCTGATCGGTAATCTTCCCATCAAAATCCCATTCCAGGTATTGATTAAAATTATACCGTTGAGCACGCATGTTTCGGATTAAGCGGAATTTCCGGTAGCCAAACCACGCCCATTGCGACATTTGGTCGGTCTGTGACAAAAATCCGATATCATTCAACTCAAGCTCAGGAGAAGACCAGTTATATCCAATGTCAAAAACAAAATCACCGTTACGTTTTCCGAACATCAGGTTTCCGCCTGTCCCGTTCAGTGAAGTGCGGGTTGAATCAACATCGGCATGATGATTATCGGGTCGTTGAAAGTAGCGTTCGGAAGAAGTTTGGGTTGTCAGAATGGCCTCCTCACTTCCCTTGACATAGCTCATCAGGGCTTTTGCACTTACGTAGTATGTTCGTTCTTTCCAGTTGTGCGTTGCATCCAGTCCACCGCTGTATGCTTCTGTATGAAGCCAGTTTAAATTTTCTGTTTCAATCTTCCGATGTGTTGCGGTGAACATTCCGCCCACCAGCGTATTACCTTTATTGATGTCTTGCTGTGCACGCGCTACAAAATAATTTGTGAGCGGTTCAACAGTTTCTTTGTGCCGGGTGTCCAGGCTATCAACTTCCGCTTTCTCCTCAGCCGTTACTGATTCCAGGATGCCCCACGAAAATCCATGCTTGTTTTTTCCGGTAAGCTTGGCTGCTCCCAGGATCATTGTTCTTGAATCTGATTTTACATATTCGTTCACACCATCAGCACCACTTTTGTCTGTGTCCACCCAGCCTTGCGGACTTCTCCCAATGCGTCTAGAGTAAAAGAGATTATTGTTGCTGTTCTGCGAAGTAGGAAAATTGAGTGTATTGTTTCCTTCAATAAAGAATGGTCTTTGTTCCTGGAAAAATAATTCAAACGCAGAAAGATTTACCTGTGATGGGTCAGCTTCAACCTGTCCAAAATCCGGATTAACGGTTAAGTCCAGCGTGATATCACTGGTGATCCCGATCTTGGCATCCAGCCCGACAGCAACATTAGATGATTTACCTGGCCTAAACGGATTACCCTCCTCCTCTTCGAAGCGTTCGGTTTGCGCAACGATGTACGGCTGTATCTCGAGTTGCTTTTGAGGCTTAATTCCTTTGATGCCGTGAAGCTCGCCAAACATGTATACCCAACCATTGGCTGTTGGCGGAATGAACTGCCAGTTTGATCGTTCCTGGTTTCTGAAAAAGTGCCGGGTAAACTGCATGCCCCAAACATGCTCAGGCTTATCTGCAAAACGTAACTGACTTAATGGAATTCTGAATTCAGCAACCCAGCCTAAGCTGTCAATGCTGGTTTCGAGGTACCAGATCGGATCCCAGTTGGCATCCCAGTCATCACCGTTGTTTGAAACGTATTCATCGCCTTTAACTCCGGATACGGAAGCTGTAAAAGAGAATGCGGTTCGCTTGTCATAGTAGCTATCAATATTGATCTCTACAAAGTCACCGTCAAAGCCATCCCTTCGCGACATACGCCTTACAATCTTTGATGGATCGGGATCGAAGTTTCGTACGAGTACGTAAAGGTTCTTGGCATCGTATAAAACTTTGAAGACAGTTTGTGCGGAAGGCGCTGCACCTGCATCGGGTTGCCATTGACGAAAGTCGTTACCGCCCCACAGCACTTGTTCCCACGCGGGGTCGTTTGTCAGTCCGTCTATTTTCGGAGGTTCTCCCTGTACAATGGCAGTTGTATAAACCTTGGTTGAATCAAGCTTGCTTTTTAGGGAATCGGCCTGGGCTTCGGCCTCAAAGGCGTAGCAGCAACCGATCAGGTAAGGAATGAGGCTCAGGCGTTTCATGCGAATTGACTTTCGTCAATACTTCAGGGGTTTGGGGATGGTTACGACTTACCAGCATAAAAGATGCAGATACTACACGAACGGCAGTATTTTCGTGATATCTGAGATTATTTCTGGTTGCCGAAAACTTTTTTCAGGAGATCGGTAGTCCGGGCTCCCGGGTTCTTACGGATGTTCTTTTCCTCCTTCGCAATCATCACAAATAGTCCGTCCGTGGCTTTATTGGTTGCGTATGTCCCCAGATCCGGATTCACCTTCTTTACCAACGGCACTTTGTTATACGCAGTGATTAATTCTTTATAGTATTTCGTTGCATTCACTTTATCGAGCGAAGCTTTAATGATGGGCTTAAATTTTTCTTTCAGCTGGGTTGAAGTCGTTTTATTTAAATATGTTGTTGCAGCATCATCCTCTCCTTTCAGAATAGACCAGGCATCTTCGATGGTCATTTGCTTGATTGCAGAAACAAAAATAGGCTTAGCTTCTTTTGCGGCATCTTCGGCCGCACGGTTGAGCGATAGTACAAACTTATCCACCTGCTCGTCCATGCCTATGTTGCGCAGAGTCGATTCTACTTGTTTAACCTCGGGTGGAAAAGGAATTTTAATCTCCGGGTTTTTAAAGAAGCCATCTTCTTTTGAGACTTCATCCGAGCCTTTGGAAACACCTTTCGTAAGAGCCTCTTTCAAGCCTGAAGCAACTTCTTTGGTAGATGGTTTTCCTCCGCTCGTTACCTTATCTTTTATTTTATTAAGATCAATCTGGGCGAAGGATGTTGCTGACGTCAGCAGGAACAGCAACAAAGCAAGATATTTCATTCTGAAATGGATTCGGATCCTTTTAAACGCTAAGAAAACACATTTGGTATCTATTGCTTACGTTTCTTTGCTTTCTTTTTCGCGCCAAAGTCTTTGTCGATAAGCTCTGCTTCAAATAACAACGCACGGATTTTTTCCTCCTCGATCTCCGCCAGTGAATTAAAGTACATGCAATATACCTGCTTACGGCCCTCGGCTTTAAGTAAGCCATCCTCATTGCTCATCCGGTTACCCTGGCAGAAGCCGAGCGTTACCAGTTTATTTTTACCCACTTTCTCCTTTGGCTTTGATCCCCAGTATATAGATGACGGCCAGATAAAGCAGATCATTCGGTGATGTGTATAAAACGGCACGCCCTTTCCGTAATATCCCTTTTCAATCGCAGCTGGAAGGCACTCCTGAATCAACGCCCGCAATCGTATTACAATTGCCTGCTCCGGTTTGGGCAACAGCAGAATAGCTTCTTCAACCGTGCGAGCTGTTTTTTTCATGCGTTGGTTTATACCAAGGTAGCTGGCCGTGTGACAGCCCTATGACAGCAGTAAAAATTATTCGTTGCGCAGGGTGTCGCTCGGGTTAACAATAGCCGCTTTTACTGATTGGTACGCAATGGATATAAAGGCAATGCTTAGAATTAATAGGCCTGCCCCCAGATATACCAGCGGGCTAACAGTGACCTTGTACGCAAAGTCATTCAGCCATTGATTTACGGCATACCAGGCTAGCGGAACAACCACCACAAACGCAATGATCACCAGCTTTGAAAAATCTTTTGACAGCAGTACGACAACGCTCGATACCGAAGCTCCTAACACTTTTCGAACGCCAATTTCCTTTTTGCGCTGCTCGGTCATGAAGGCGGTAAGTCCCAATAACCCTAAACATGCAATTACGATTGCGAGGATCGAAAAGGCAGTTAACAATATACCGGTGTTCTGATCGGCCTTATATTGATTCTCAATTGTATCATCTACAAATTCATATGTGAACGGATACTCGGGCGTAATTTTTTTCCATTCTTCTTCTACCACTGCGAGATTGGTTTTCAAATCTCCGCTATTGAATTTTATTGACATACACCACATGTTATTCTGATCATGACGAAGCACCAACGGCTCAATCTTGCGGTGCAGTGAACGATAATGAAAATCTTTTACAACGCCCACGATCTTGCCGGGCTTATGTCCATCCATTGCCTGAATGGTTGCTCCGATCGGGTTGTCCAGCATCAGCTCACGCACGGCCGTCTCGTTCACCAGGTAGGCATCCGAAGAGTCAGTAGAGAATTCTGCGGAAATATTTCTTCCCTGAACGATCTCCAGCCCATACGTATCCACGAAATTGAAATCAACGATCATCGTGTTCATGCTTTGGTTCTTCAGGTTTTGATCAGGCAGGTCATATCCCCAATATGAACTACTCATTCCCGGAGTTCCGTTAGAAAAGGTTGCGGTTTTTATATTGCTATGATTTAATAAGTTCTTACGGAATGATTCCTTTTTATTCCACAGTTCCGTAGGTGGCGAAAAGTAGATTATACTTTCCTGGTTAAACCCAAGGTCTGTTGTTCGTACATAATTCATTTGCGAATAAACCACGAAGGTGGCAATCATCAGGAAGGTGGCTACCCCAAACTGCATCACCGTTAAAACTTTTCTGAGGCCCGCGTTGCCGCCTCGGCCCGTTTCTCCTTTCAGCACTTTTGCAGGACTGAATGAGCTCAGGTAGAAAGCCGGGTAACTGCCAGCCAGTACGCCTGTGATTAGCCCTGCGAGGATAAACACCCAGATAAAGCTGTTACGCGTAAAGTACTCGACTTCCAAATGCTGACCTACAAGTGAATTGAACATGGGAACCATTAATTCAAGCAGCACGATGCTGAGCACAAGTGATATTGAAACCATGATCAATGTTTCACCTAAAAACTGCCGGATCAGCTGATGGCGAAAAGCGCCCATTACTTTCCGTAAGCCAACTTCTTTCGAACGTTTGATTGCCCGCGCGGTCGACAAATTCATAAAATTAAAGCAGGCAATAACCAGAATGAGTAATGCCACTGCGGAGAAAATGAAAATGTAATTCCTATCGCCATTGGCTACATCGTTACGGATGCCTTCTGTGAAATGTATTTCCTCAAGAGGCTGAAGCCAGTCACCTGTTTCCTTCGGATTAAACTTGTCTCCCCGGGCTTCGGTAAAGCGTTGATCAATTTGTTTGGCAACCTCTTCGGTATTGGCTGTAACCGGAATATAAAAGTATGTTGAGTAGTTCCAGGCATCGAGATTGGTCAGAAACTTTTCTGCAGGCCATTGATATCGGTCTTCAACAATTTTAGCTGCTGATTCAAATGTTGTTACATAGGTAAATTGCAAATGTGAATTCGCAGGTACATCCTTGAATACACCAGAAACTTCAAAATCATATTTGTTATCGTAGCGGATAACTCTCCCAATAACATCTCCTTTAGGAAAATATTTGTCAGCAACGGATTGTGCAATCGCGATAGTAAAAGGGCGTTTCAAAACTTCGGTACTATTGCCTTCTACTAACTCAAAGCTGAACATTTTAAAAAAGTCAGCATCAACAATGGCCATTGGCTTTGCATCGAGTACTTTTTCATTTAAAAGCAGTAAAGGCCGGCTATCCAAATCAGAAACGCGTGAAAACATCTCTACTTCGCGAATACTTGAGCCGATTAGCGGACCAAACCCTGAGGGTAGATTAGTTTGCATGTAAACCGAGCCATCTTTTTCACTGCGCGATATATACCGGTACAACGAAGCTTTATTTTCATGGAAATTTTCAAAGCTTGTTTCAAACCGAATATACAGCGTTACCAGCAGGCAGCAGGCCAAGCCGATGGCAAGTCCGAAAACATTGATGGATGTGTACCCGACATTTTTTGAAAGATTCCGGACTGCAATCAGAAGATAGTTCTTAAACATAAGCCTGCTTTACGCTTTAAAGATGCTAAAATGCACAAAAGGTTGCGTTACGAGAACAGCCTAAAATCCAAAATTGTTGCACCTTTGTGGTTCGTATGTCCGACCGTTACACCCAGCGCGGGGTATCCGCAAGCAAAGAAGATGTCCACCAGGCAATCAGCAAGCTCGATAAAGGCCTGTACCCGAAAGCTTTCTGTAAAATTGTAGAAGATCACCTGGGCAACGATCCGAATTATTGCACGGTGATGCATGCGGACGGTGCCGGAACCAAATCGTCTCTGGCGTATCTGTACTGGAAAGAAACCGGTGACCTTTCTGTTTGGAAAGGTATCGCGCAGGATGCCATCATCATGAACATAGATGACTTGCTGTGTGTAGGCGCAACCGATAATATCCTATTGTCCTCCACCATTGGAAGAAATAAAAACCTGATTCCGGGTGAGGTTATTTCAGCGATCATCAGCGGAACCGAAGAAGTTTTATCCATGCTGCGTCAGCATGGACTGAATATTATCAGCACAGGCGGAGAAACAGCCGATGTCGGTGATCTGGTCCGCACCATTATTGTCGACAGCACGGTAACGGCCCGCATGAAGCGTAGTGATGTAATTGATAATGCAACGATACAAGCAGGGGATGTAATTGTCGGGTTAGCTTCGTACGGAAGAGCTTCGTACGAAGATTCATACAACGGGGGCATGGGCAGCAACGGGCTTACTTCTGCGCGGCATGATGTATTCGCGAATGAATATGCAAAGAAATACCCAGAATCATTCGACAACAACGTTCCATCTGATCTTGTGTACAGCGGAAAATACAAGCTCACCGATAGTATTCCGGGTGTTGATGTAAACATTGGCAAGCTCGTGCTTTCGCCAACCCGCACCTATGCCCCGGTACTTATTGAAGTGTTTAAAAACTTGCGCAAGCAGATTCACGGACTTGTTCATTGCAGCGGAGGCGCCCAGACAAAGGTTTTACACTTCATTGATAATCTTCATGTGATTAAAGATAATCTCTTTGAAACTCCCCCATTGTTTAAACTCATCCAGGAGGCCAGCGGCACCGATTGGAAAGAGATGTACAAGGTTTTCAATATGGGCCATCGCATGGAGCTTTATCTTTCAAAAGATCATGCTCAAAAAGTGATCGACATTGCAACGCATTTTAACATCGAAGCAAAGGTAATCGGACACGTAGAAACGGCCGCGAAAAAGCAAGTAACCATTACGGCTTCCCACGGAGAATTTACCTACCAATAATAATCCCAAAACCGAACACCTTGCACCATAGCCGGACAACTTCTGGGGCGTAAAGGGCTAAAAACGGCTAAAACGAGATTGGTATAGCTTTGGCAGTTAGGAAGCAAAACAACTAACATGTTCAGGTATTCCCTTTTGCTTTTCGTGCGTAATATCGGCCGTCAGAAACTCTTTTCTGCCATTAACCTGCTGGGACTTACCGCTGGTATCGTGAGTACGTTGCTCATTTATTTATATGTCCAGCATGAGTTCAGCTATGATCGTTTTCATGAAAAGGCTCAGAACATTTACCGCATCAACCAAACCTTTATCTGGGGCGATCATGACCCTAACCAATTTGCGTCACTCGGGCCTGGTGTTGCCTATGCAATTCTTGCGGATGTTCCCGAAGCAAAGGAAGTGGTACGTATTCATCCAGCCGGAGACTACATCGTTACGAATACAATTTCTAAAACCGACATAAAATCATTTGATCAATCGGGGATACTGGCCGCTGATTCTAATTTTTTCAGCATGTTCACTTTTCCGTTACTTAAAGGTAATGAAGCGACTGCGTTGAAGAAGCCTGCTTCTGTTGTTCTCACAGAAAAAACCGCACAGAAATATTTCGGAACAACCGATGCGTTGGGTAAACTCTTACAATTTTCAACCATCATTCCTTCCGGAAAAATAGAATTCACCTGCGAGGTGACCGGCATTGCAAAAGACTTACCTGAAAATTCTTACATCCAGTTCGAAATGCTGATGTCAATCAATACGAATCCACGGGTTGCCAACTCAAACGAACAATGGTTCTGGACAACATTTGAAACGTTCGTACTGCTGGATGACCATGCAACGCCCGAAACTTTACAAGCCAAGCTTGATTTACTCCCACGCAAATATGCAGGCCCGTGGTTAGAACGTGCTACCGGGCAAACGTTCGATGATTATTTGAAGAGCGGTAAAAACTGGGAACTGTTCGTACAGCCTTTCACTTCCATTCGTCTCCATTCCTCCAATATTTATAATCGCCTGAGCGATGTAGGAAACATTAAAATAGTATATGTATTGATCGGTATCATGGTGTTTATTGTGCTGCTTTCGTGCATCAACTTCATGAACCTTTCCACGGCTCAATATCTCCGCAGAATTAAAGAATCGAGTCTGCGAAAAATAATGGGTTCCAATCAGAACCAGCTCGCACTCCATTTCTTTTCAGAAGCGTTTATGTTTTGCTGCATAGCCGCGTTGATGGGTTTGGGTATAACACAATTAGTTCTCCCTTTTTATAATGTCCTGGCCGGAACGAATTTACAGTTGGGTCTCAGCGCAGTGTCTGAAATTGCGTTGGTACTTGTTGGTTTAATTGTGTTGATGAGTCTGCTGTCGGGAAGCTATCCCGCATTTTTTCTGAGCCGCCATTCGGCTGTAGAAGCAATGAAAGGAAAGTTGCGAACGGGCAGGCAGGGCAAATTACTCCGCAACGGCTTGGTAACATTTCAGTTTTTCATTTCTATGACCCTCGTTGTTTCCACCATTGTCGTATTTCAGCAAATGCGTTTCCTGGCGCAAAAAGATATTGGCTTCAACCGTGCAAATCTGATGGTTCTTAACCGGGTGGAGTGGATAAACGATCCAATAGCTTTTCGGAATGAATTGAAAAATATAACAGGCGTAGAAGAGGCTGCATGGAGCAGTTCAGTGCCACCCAATTTGTACGATGGCGATTCGTTCAGAAGAGAAGGTTCCGATAACCTGATGCCGTTAAATTTTTGTAAAGCCGATGAAGCGTTTGTAAAAACGCTCCAGCTTGATATTAAAATTGGAAGAAATTTTTCAGAAGAAATTCCGGGGGACAAAGAGCGCATTATTCTAAACGAGACTGCGGTGAGATCGTTCGGATGGAACGTAGACGAAAGCGTTCTGGGAAAAAAGATTGAATATCCGGGTAATGGCAGCTATGAAATAGTGGGCATTGTACGCGACTATCATTATTGGTCGATCCAAACCCCTATCCAGCCGATGGCGCTTTTTCATAAAGAAGGATCCATGTATTCAGGACAAAATCATTTTATCGTGGTGCGTGTGAAGCCAGGCGATACCGAACAGTTAAAAACCCTGATCGCTGATGTGAACAAACGATGGAGCAAATTTGCAGGCGACCACCCCTTTCAATACAGTTTTGTAGACGACTCTTTCAACCGTGCCTTTCAGTCAGAAGAAAAATTCAGTCACGGATTAACGGTGTTTGCTGCATTGGCGATTTTGATTGCCAGCTTTGGTTTGCTGGGGATGATCATTTACACACTTGAGCAACGGCTGAAAGAGATTGGCATACGCAAAGTAGTAGGCGCGTCTGTATCTGGAATATGGCTGCTTATGGTGCGGGAGTATATGTATTTAATTTTCATCGCGATTATGCTGAGTGTGCCTGTGTGTATTTGGTTGCTTAACAACTGGCTTGAAGATTTCAGTCATCACACGCAACTATCGCCCATGGCATTCGCCACTGCAGGCGGAGGTATATTGTTGATTGCTATATTGGTCACCAGCTATCATGTTCTCAAAGCTGCAAACACAAATCCGGTAAACGTTTTAAAGGACGAATAATTATTTCGGAGGCAGGTTCAGCGTAAGCCATTCCTGCTGGGAATTTGCTTCGCGTTCAACAACAACCTGCTTTTCAATTTTCTGCTGCGCATTGTGAATGGCTTTGGTGATC
>Ga0209480_10000690_pt1 | contig 26701 bp, 12 predicted proteins | sample JI61114C2DNA_FD_187501 | JGI IMG/M metagenome (GOLD analysis project Ga0209480, IMG submission 187501) | Wastewater effluent complex algal communities from Wisconsin, to seasonally profile nutrient transformation and Carbon sequestration -... | ecosystem: Engineered > WWTP > Effluent > Algae... | reverse complement strand
AGATGAAGGCACCATTTTAAAAGGTATTACACGCGATTCTTGTATCGAATTATTAAAAGCAGAAGGGTTTAAAGTAGAAATTCGTGACGTTACCATTCAGGAATTACTCGATGCGCATAAAACGGGTCGTTTACACGATGCATTCGGCACAGGAACAGCAGCTACTATAGCACCAATAGGTGTTATAGGTTATAAGGATATTGCTTACGAACTTCCACCTGTAGAAGGCCGAAAAGCATCAAATTGGTTGAAACAGGAAATGTGGAGTATCAGAAAAGGTATTTCAGCAGACCGTTTTGGCTGGATGTGGGCAGTATAAATTTACTCTGTTTTAGTTATCATGAATTCAACTCGCTGATTGGCTTGTCGGCCTGCTACTGTTTTATTATCAGCAATAGGCTGGGTTTTGCCTAGTCCTTTGTAGGTAAGTCGGTTGCGCTCAATGCCACTATCTATAAGGTATTCAACTACAGCTTTGGCTCTTTTTTCTGATAACATATTGCAATAATCATCATCGCAAAGGCCATTGGTGTGCCCTCTTATTTCGATTGCCACTCCGTTATTGCTTTTCATAAAACGTACAATTTTATCAATCTCCTGAAATGAAGAGTCCTCTAAAACACTACTGTTTACCTTAAACAGAATGTTTTTCATTTCTATAATGAGCCCTTCTTTGCGCGGGATTAAGCTAAAGTTTTTAATTATTTCATCAAAACCAATAAGAGAATCAATAGTTATAACCGTGTCATTTACGTAATATCCATCAGCCGAAATTTGAATTTGATAGCTACCAAATTGTTGTAGTATAAGCGCATAACCACTTGAAATAGAAGAATTTGTAAATCCAAAATTTATAGGTTCCGATATCGTTTTTATGGTTAAATCTGCGTTTATCGGCAGAGAAGTAATTCTATCACTCACCACACCTTTTAACCATAACACATCTTCAGGTTTTGCTTGAGGTGGCAATTTGATACTAAAAATATCAAGGTTAGTGCCATTGGTTTTACTTGAACTAAAGTAGGCTATTTCGCCTTTGGCATCGATGCTATAGTATACATCCCACTCAGGTGTGTTTACTTCTGACCCTAGGTTAAGGGGTTCAGTCCAATTAGTCCATGAATTGTCTAACCGTTTGGCCATAAAAATATCCTGATTACCATAACCCGGAAATCCATTGGATGAAAAATAGATGGTTTTGCCATCGGCTGCTAAAAAAGGTGTCATTTCGTTGCCTGCTGTATTAATTGCAGAACCGAAGTTTTTAGGTGTAGAGTAGGAGCCATCCGCTTGAAGAAAACTCACATAAAGGTCCAACAAGCCTTTACCGGCAGAGGTTTCCAGCGACATCACCATTATACCTCTGTCGCCCGAAATGCAAAATTCGTTGTATTGATTGAGGTTACTGAAATTGTTGATTTTGACCGGTTGAGGTAATGTCCAGCCATCCATTTTTTTGTGGGTTAATGAAACACCTGCTCCGTTGCCAATTGCAGGTAAATATACATTACCTACCAGAGCAGTATTACCATCAGGGCTAATGGAGCAAATGAAATTGTGGTTTTCATTATTAAGTGGGGGGCCAATATTTTCAGCTTCTGCCCAATTGCCGTCTATCTTCTGTGCTACCCATATATCATCATTTTTTGCCATCCCAATATTGCCTGGATGTACTTTGCGGTCAAAATAAATGGTGCTGCCATCGGGTGAAATGATAGGGTAAACTTCATCAAACGGTGAGTTGACGTTTGGACCTAAAGAAATAGCCTTATTGTTGAGTGGATCGGGAGTAGTATTTATACTCAACATCGGGGGTTCTGTGCTTGTAGAAATACCAATTGCATCTATTTGATAGGTATTCATTAATTCAGGTTGGTCAAATACAATTTTAATTCCCTGAATGGGTTTGAGATTGTCTTTTATACCTGCTACAAATAGTCTGCCCGGACCCGAAATAGCCTGAGAAGTTCGGATATAAACCTGTTTAGTGGTTTTATCTTCGAAAACTATCTGAATGGATTTAATGTGGCCTGAATTATTGTTTTCTACCACCAGTATTTGTTTACCTATAACTGCATGTTCGAAGGTAACTTCTATAAACTCTTCGGACCTGGATTCGTTATATTCTGGTGACCAGGCGCAGGTGCTAAATGCCGGGTTAGGGTAGCGGTTAGGTTTTCCAATAACCTGAATTGCTCCGAATGCCTTATTACTTTTTTCGGAAGAGAAATGCACAACAGCTGAAGCCCATATTATTTCTTGGGCTTTAACCAGCAAATTGCTGAATACGAGCAGCAACAAACACAATACGAACTTACTATGCCCAAGTTGAGCGTTATTTAAAGGTGATTTCAACGCGCTGATTACGTTTTCTTCCTTCCGGTGTGCTGTTGGTATCAATTGGTTGTTTAGAACCATATCCGAAGGTAGTAATGCGCTGGCCAACAATTCCTTTGTTAATGAGATACTCTCTAACTGCATTTGCTCTATTTAAACTGAGTTTTTCGCAATAAGTTTCACTACACAACCCATTTGTATGTCCACCAATCTCAATAGTTGTACCAGGATTTGCTTTTAGGAAGTCGTATAATCTATTCAATTCCTCAAACGATTCTGGTTTTATGATTGATTTATTCGCATCGAAATATAAGTTATCGAGAATAATCTTTTCGCCTTTACGTAAAGGTGTTAAACGGAAGTCGATACGTTTAACCTTCTGCATTCTGAAATCCTCAATATTGATATTCGTTTCAAGCGGTAGGTAACCTTCTCTGATAATGGTAACTTTATAATTCACACTATCGGTTACTTTTAATCGATAGGTATTATTTAAAGTAGATAAGGCAACAGGGTCGCTGTCATAATCGTTGAGCAAGAATGTCAAATCAGCGTTAATAGGAATATCGGTTGTAGCGTCATAAATAGTTCCCCACAACAAAATCTCGTTAGTTAAGATAACATTGAGTTCTTCTTTGGTTGGAACATAAACGTCTTCTTCAAAGAAAATAACATCTGTTTCTGCGGTTGGGTCAGAAGCGGATATGCCCAAAGAGTCTGATCCTAATTTAGTTTCGAGCATTTCTGCTACAACAGAGTCTTCAATTTCTTTAATTTCTTTTAATGGAATACGATAAATATCCGCATTTAACATATTGCTGCCGGTTGATGAAAAATAGGCAAAATCGGCGGTATCTGGAATGGTAAAATAGGCTTCGAAACCCTTTGTATTAACTAAAGTACCAATATTTTCCGGTTTAGTCCAATTTCTCCAAGTACTATCAAGTCTTGTGGAAACATATACATCCTGATCGCCATAACCAGGCAGCCCGTTCGTTGAAAAGAACATGGTTTTACCATCAGGTGCTAGAAAAGGTGCCATTTCCATCGAGGCGGTATTAATGTCGTTACCGAGATTTACAGGGTCAGACCATTCAATTTGATTATCGCTGAAACTTACATAGATGTCCTTCATACCATATGAATCGGCTCGTTCGAGTGCCAACAATAACACAGTTCTGTTGCTATTCATGAAGTATTCGGCATAAAGATTATGCGTAATAATTCCCGGTGTAATTAGATTTTTAGGAAAAACCCAACTTCCATAACTGCTTTTCCAAGTTTGAGAAATACCGATTCTGGAAGCTTCTATTGGGTGATAAGTGTTAGCGAGTGTGAGCAGTTCTCCGTTATCTGAGATTCCCACCACATAATTATTAGCATCGTTATTTATAGGTCCGCCCGGATTTACAGCAGTTGACCATTTTGAGCCATCGTAGGTAGAAATCCAAACATCGTCATTCATTATCGTACCTGAGTTCCCAACATGGTTTTTGCGGGTAAAATACATCGTTTTTCCATCGGGTGTCACCAAAGGTGAAATTTCGCTTCCAAATGAATTTACCGATTCGCCAAGGTTCTGGCTTTTTCCTTTAAACACTATTTTATCAGTTGATGAAATAGCCCCGCTTGGAACTGTTGCTGGGGATTCCGCTATACCAATAGCATCTATTTGATTGAAACCATCAATACTTTCGGTGTCTAAAACAAGTTTAAGGTCGTTAGTAGCAAAGTCTGTTGGTGCAATATTCACAGAAAACACATTCCCTAAGGTCCATTTTGCGCTTTCGGCTGTTCTTTCGAATACCAAATGAGGAATATTATACTGGTCGAACAAATAAATTGCCTTAATTGCGCCGGCATTAAAACTTTCATTTATGACAATCTGTGTGACATGGATTTTTTTTTCGAAGCCAACACGGATATATTCCTCAAAATAGTTCTCAGAAAGTGCTGGAGACCAAGCACAGCCGCAGTCTCCGAAGTTTGGCAGGCGTGAAGGAGGCCCTAACACCTGTTTAGCGCTGTAAGAATTCAGGTCCAATTGTGACGAATAAGAAATCACTTTTGAAGCCCAATAAATGTCACCGGCACTTACAGAACCGATAATGCTCAATAGGAATACAGGTAACAGTAGTATGCGTTTCATAATAATTCTCACAAATGTCGACTGGTAAAATTATGTTTTACATTTGATGAAAAAAAATACATTTTTTGTGATTTTGTAACATACAAACCTGCGGTATTTAGTTTTCTATACAGATATTTGACCTTAAGATGACCAAAAAGCAAAAAGCGGAGTTCGTTCAGGCAACGTTAAATAAACTGTACCCGAATCCGGATATTCCTTTACAGCACAAAGACCCATATACTTTGCTAATTGCAGTTGTACTATCTGCTCAATGCACAGACGAAAGAGTGAATAAAATAACACCTAAGTTGTTTGCCTTAGCCGACAATCCTCATGATATGATTAAATTGAGTGTTGAAACTATCAAAGAAATCATACTTCCATGCGGATTATCACCCATGAAGTCGAAAGGTATTTTTGGCTTATCTAAAATATTAGTTGAGCAATATGATGGCAAAGTGCCGGCAAGTTTTGAAGCATTGGAGGCTTTACCGTCTGTTGGACATAAAACTGCAAGCGTGGTAATGACACAGGCATTTGGGGTGCCCGCATTTCCTGTAGACACTCATATTCACAGGCTTGCCTGGCGTTGGACATTAAGTAACGGTAAATCGGTTGAGCAAACTGAACGTGATTTAAAACGATTGTTTCCGGAAGCAAGCTGGAATTTATTGCATTTACAAATTATCTACTTCGGTCGTGCATATTGCCCTGCGAGGGGACATGATCCAACAAAATGCCCAATTTGCAGTGTAATTGGACGAAAAAATCAATAAAAAAAAAGAGGCTGTCCTTGCGGGACAGCCTCTTTTTTTATTTAATGTAGTTATTATTTAACTAATACAATTGACTTGGTAGCCATTGCATTTTCACCTATGATGTTAAGTTGATAAACGCCTTCAGCAAACAATGTCATATCAATTACATAAGTAGCTGATAATGTGCTTGTTGGATTTGTTGACCAAACTAACTGTCCGAGGTTATTCACTAATTCAAGTCTAATTTCCTGAGCTGTTGCTAAGTCAATGTTTACATTAGCAAAGTCAACAGTAGGATTAGGTTGAACAGATACAGCATTAGCAAGGGTTACGTCTTCAATTGCATCACCGAGTTCAATAACAACGCTATAGAAATCAGTTCCGCAACCATTGGTTACAGTAAGTGTTACCGTGTAAGCACCTTCAACCGCATAGGTATGAGAAGGATTTTCCAGGGTAGAAGTTCCTGCATCACCGAAGCTCCAGTTATAAGTAGCGCCATCGGTAGAAGTATTATTGAATGTTACAGTTAAGCCAGTTGTTGTGTAGGTAAAGCTGGCATCAGGTGTATAGTTAACGGTAACATTTACTTCATCAATTACAGAACAACCACTTGTAGGGTTCGTAACTGTAACTGAATAGGTTCCACTTTCGGTAACTGTAATAGTCTGGGTTGTAGCACCAGTGCTCCAAAGGTAAGTGCTACCTACGTTTGCGGCGTCAAGTACAACCTCATCACAAACGGTTTGATTAGCACCTAATTCAACTGTTGGAGTTTCGAATGATTCGATAGTAACACAAATCATATCGTTTGTAGGATCTGAATCACCTGCAAAATCTGTCCACACACACAATTCATATGTGCCTGGAACTGAGAAGTCTACTAGTTCATCAAATGTATAAGTACCAGTTCCACCTGCGTCGATTGTTACATCTGCAAATTCAGATATAATGTCGCCACCGTCTACCTGATATTTAACAGGGAATGAACTTACACCACTAGGTCCAAAGTTTTCTACTGTAATTGTCACCTCTTCTAATCCAAGGCCACAACCACCTTCCGGTGATATTAAAGCAACGGCACCAAGATCAACCGGCGCACAAAGCTTAACATATTCATAGATGTTTTTGAGTAGGTTATAAGACTCATCAAGTGGGCTATGGAAAGCAGGAGGAGTCATACCTCCAACTATAACGTGACCATCTCCCCAACCTTTTTCACCTAAAACAATGCGAGACGCATCAAACAGGTCAACAAGGATTGGTTCAATAGAACCACCGAATACTTCGCCGTGGCCAAAATAACCACCAGAAAAATCAGTAGTTATTGGTGTCCAAGGTCCGCTAAATACTGGATGAGCCGGGTCAAACGCTGTAACGTTGCCGGTATAATACGGATGTACCATTTCGACACCGCCGAAACCGAAATCCATACCATCACCTTCGTTAGGGCCTGCATTGAGTATTAAATTACCTCCTGAAGCAACCCAGTTTTCTACATCTGAACCATTTGCTAAAAGGAAATTTTCTAATTCACTGGCCATATATTCAGAACCATCGATGTAAACAAAACAAGTATTTTCATCGAATACTTCAAGTGGATCAAGTGTTTCAAAATAGTCAACTGTCCAACCGCCAACTCCAAATACATCGTTCATGGCATCTGAGTTAGATGTAACATACCATGGTTCACTGCCACCATAAATGTTAGAATAGATATAATAAGCATCTGTTCCGGTAACAGGTAAAAGATTCAGGATATTGTCATTCAAGGTATCATTTGTTAAATCTTCATCACCGGCTAATTCAGTCCAGGATTTAAATTCATAAACACCATCTGCGCTAAAGTTTTCTGTTGCAGCAAATGTCATAACCGCTGTTGAACCAGGGGTTACTGTTCCAACAAAAGCTTCTGTATGAATGGTACCACCATTTACCTGATAAGCAACATCAAAGTCACTTTGAGGTAATGTTCCAAAGTTTTCAACTAAAACGCTTACAATTTCTGACGCTGTAAGTGTTACCGCCGATTCAGGAGTAATTACTGCCACAACACCTATGTCGTTTGCATAAGGATCCTGAATATTAAAGTTATCGAATGCAATACCGTCGTTAAAGTTCCAATAAGTATCAGAAGAGAAGATAAATCGGAATCTAACTGAAGGTTCGCCGGCAAGGAATGCTAAATCATAAAAAGCGTGTTTCCAGCCAGTGGCGGTATTTTGCCATCCACGATAATCGGAGATGTAATATGTAGGATACATACTATAACAGAGATAGCTATCGTACCAGTTTTCACCTTCACCAACGTTACCAAGGTCTTGCCAAGATACTCCATCAGTAGTATATTGAACTTTCGCACCATCAGAATAGAGTTGAATATCATAATTCAAATCAAATTCCATGTAAGGCAATACTAATGATGAGAAGTCCAAACAAGGTGTTAAAACATAACCTTTTTCGTTATTGTTGTAGTAACCGTTAGGATTTGTAACCCAGGTATTCATGCTACCAGGTGTTGCAGGTGGAGGAGTATTAATAACGAAACCAGCAGGAGTGCCTAAAGCCCAAGTACTTGCGCCGCCAGCAACAGTCCAACCGTTTGTTCCGGTTTCGAAATCTTCATAATAAGGATATACATCAACAATAGGCACATTGGTAACTACCCAATCAGTGGTATCGTTAGAAGTAATGGTATCAAGTGCTAAACCGGTCCATGCTTCAAACATGTAATCTCCCGGCGCAGCAAGATTTGCTGTTGTAGCAAATGTATAGGTTACAGTTTCACCAACTTCAATAGTTCCAGGAACTACTTCACTGATGATTGTACCACCATTAATTTGGTAAAATACCGGAACATCAGCTTGTGGAAGGAAACCGTAGTTTTTAACATCGATTGTTACGTTTTCAACACCACCTAAACCACATTGTGTTTCAGGTGAAGAAGCATTGCTAACGCCCATGTCATAATCAGAAATGGTACAAGTAGCTAAATAAGTTATTAAGTTTCTGCGGAAGTTATCTCCATCAGGTGCTGGTGAGTGGAAGTTGGTAGTAGTCATACCACCAAAAATTACAGTTCCGGCGCCCCATGATTTTTCGGCACAAATGATATTAGTTGTTGCGAAAAGATCATGTAAGATTGGAGTCCATCCTGTACCAGATAAACGAGCATGTCCATAAGATCCACCGCTCATAGAAGTTGAAGTTGGTGTAAATGGACCTGCAAAAGCCGGATGCAACGGTAAATCAGCATCAACTGTGCCGGTAAAGTATGGATACATTAAATCAGTACCATCGAATCCGAAGTCCATACCAGAGCCTTCATTTGGTGCTGCATTTAATAATAAATGACCACCTGCAGCAACCCAATCTTCAATAAGACCGATGTTAGTAGATAAGAAAGATGACAACTCATTTGCATGGCCATCAGAACCTTCCATAAATACAAAACATGTTCCTAAGCCGAAAACTACAGCAGGATCAAGTGTTTCATAATAGTCGAGTGTCCATTCACCAACGCCAAATACGGCATCCATAGCCGTAGAGTTTGAATTGCTATACCAAGGTTCACCACCTGTAGTATTGCTATAAATGTAATATGCACTAGTACCAGTAATAGGTAAAAGGCTTGAAACTGTTTCTGTAATAGGGTCATTTGTTGGGTCTTCATCACCAACCAATGATGTCCAAGCATCAAAAACATAATCACCAATTGCACTTAAATCTTCAGTTGAAGCGAAATAGTGAATTGCTGTAGCGCCTGGGTCAACAGTACCGGTAAATGTTTCAGTTACAATTGAACCACCATCCATTTGATACGAAACATCAAATCCGGATTGTGCCACAGTACCATAGTTTCTGATAACAACTGAAACAGGTTCTGTTGTAGTTAAACCAGGTCCTGAATTCGGTTCATATATTGATTCGGCTCCAACATCATTTGCATATAGGTCAGATATTTTAACGTTATCGAATGCAAAGCCATCATAAAACGCACCAAAGGCATCAGACGCCATTAGAATTCTTATTCTGACATTTGTTTCGCCACCTAAAAATGACATATCGTGGTAAGCATGTTTCCATCCGGAAGCATAGCCATTCCAGCCTCTATAATCCAGTGTATAAAAATCAGGCCACATGGCATAACAAGTGTAACTGTTAAACCAGTTTTCACCTTCACCAACGTTACCTAAATCGCTCCAAGAAAAACCACCATCTGTAGAATATTGAACTTTTGCACCATCAGAATATTCTTGAATATCCCAGTTTACATCTAATTCAATATAAGGGAAAACCAATGAAGAAAAATCCATACAAGGTGAAATCACCCATGATTTTTCGCCATTGTTATAGTACCCGTCCAAATTTGTTACCCATGAATTAATACTTCCGGGCGTTGCAGGTGGAGCGCCAACAATGGCAAATCCTGCAGGTGTTCCTAACTCCCATGAGCTACCTGATCCACCAATTGTCCATCCTGCTACACCTTCTTCAAAACCTTGTAAGTAAGGAAAAGAAGTAATAGTAGGGATATTGGTGATAGATATTGTAGTACTGTTATTAGCAGGATCTTCATCCGTTGCTAAATCACAAGAAGCAACCAAGGTGTGTGTTACTAATGCTGAAAAATCGCCAGGAGTGCCGAATGATACTGTAAAAGATTCACCTGCTGCAACCGGACCTGCATAAATTTCAGTAACCACAGTTCCGCCATCTAATTGATAACTAACCGGGATATTTGTCTCTGGGTTTAAACCCAAATTTTTATAGTTTACTGTTATAGTTTCAAATCCTAATCCACAGCTAGAGGTAGGACTTGATACTGAGTTTACGGCAATATCGTGATCAGGAATCACATAAAAAGCCAAGTAATAAATTATGTTTTGTAATAAATTAACGGACTCAGTATATGGAGTATGCCAATTTGTTGTTGTCATACCGCCAAAACCTACAATACCATCAGAACCGTAGCGGCCTTCAGAGTAAGCAACTGTAGAAGGAATTGATACATCAACAATTAACGGAGTTAAACCGGTTCCGGACACACTGGCATGGGAAAATGACGACCCAGTCCATGATGTTCCTGTTGGTGTATAAGGCGTATTAAAAATGGGATGACCGGGGTCAGTTGCAACAACGTTACTTGCCCCTCCCCAATAGGAAAGGTAAACGTCGCCAAAGCCAAAGCTCATGCCATCGCCTTCATTTGGAGCGGCATTGAGTAGGAGACGACCTCCTGATTCAACCCAATTTTCAATGATAGGCAGGTTTGTGATGAGGAAGTTTTCGAGTTCATCTGCGCAAAAATCGCTTCCTTCAAGGAAAACGAAATTGGTATTTGCTGAAAATACCAAAGCAGGATCACAAGTTTCGAAATAGTCTAAAGTCCACTCACCTGCGCCAAAAACAGTGTTCATCGCATTTGAGTTTTCTACGGTGTACCAAGGTTCTGAGCCACCATAAACATTAGAATAAATGTAATAATTGAAATCCTGTGCTGAAACTTCCCGAGCCGAGATAAATGCCAGAATTATCGCGGCACGACTGAGGAGTTTAAGTAGGTGTTTTGTCATAAAAATTGTTTAGTGTTTAGTTAAGAAACCAATTCTGTGTCTAAATTAGGAAACCATTGGTTTAATTTCATAATAAATGTGTTAAAAAATATACAATAATTTCATTTTTGCACATCGCAAAACCTGAAAATAGCTTGAAATGTCCTCCAGTATTGTGTTTAGGCTAAACAGAAATGAACTTTAAAAATGTGCATAACGCAATATCAGATAAAAAGAAAAGAGGCCTCTTGCGAAGCCTCTTTTCGATTAAAGAGTGAAAAACTTTTTCAATTATTTAGTTAATACTATTTGTTTAGCTGCCATTGCATTGTTGGTATAAACATTAAGTTGATACACGCCGGCAGATAAGGTAGTCATATCGATCGTAACTTTTCCATTTAATATTGATCCTGGTAAAGCAGTCCAAACTGTTTGTCCCAAGGTATTTACCAATTCTAAGCGTATATCGCTGAATTGTGTAAGGTTGAAGCTAACTAAAGCTACATCAGCAGTTGGATTTGGATATACATCTATCGCGGCTGCTAAGGCAATATCTTCAACACTTAATGATACTTCAATAACGAGACTGTAGAAGTCAGATCCACAACCATTTGAAACAGTTACGGTAACTGTGTAAGTTCCTTCTGCAGCATAAGTGTGTGAAGGATTTTCTAAAGTTGAACTTCCACCGTCACCAAAGCTCCAGTTGTAGGTTGCACCTGCAGTTGATTCGTTAGTGAAAGTAACAGTCAATCCGGTTGCAGTATAGGTAAATTCTGCAGAAGGCGTATAGTTAACGGTTACTGTAATATTATCAGTTACTGCACATCCTGAAGTAGGATTTGTAACGGTAACTGTATAAGTACCTGATTCAGTTACATCAATAGTTTGTGTTGTTGCACCTGTACTCCACAAGTAAGTGCTACCGATATTTCCTGCATCAAGTGTAGTGATATCACACACAGTTTTATTAGCGCCTAAGTCAAGTGTTGGTGTTGCCAAAGAGCTTACTACAGTAGTAAGTAAATCGTTGGTTTCATCTTCATCTCCACTGAAATCTGTCCAAGTAACTACATCATGATCGCCGGCAGCAGATAAATCAGCTGTTGTAGCAAATGTATAAGTATAAGTGCCTCCAACAGGAACCGGACCAGGAGCTATTTCAGCAACTTCGATTGCACCATCAATTGTATATTTTACCGGTGTATTAGTTACTGTAGTTGGTCCGAAGTTGGTTATTTCAATAGTAACATCTTCTTCATCACTCATTCCGCAGCCGCCTTCAGGTGAAATTAAGGCTGTAACACCGATATCAACAGGAGAACAAAGTTTCAGATAATCAATAATATTTTGTCTAAGATTTTGTGATTCTGTTGTAGGTGTATAGTATTCCGGTGCGCTCATGCTACCGAACATAACGCGACCGTCGCCCCATTCTTTATCACCTAAAATATAACAATCAGCACAATAGTAATCGCTCAATATTGGATTAATATCACCTAATATTCTACCGTAGCTCACATAAAAACCATAATAGTCTGCTGTAATTGGTGTATAAGGTGTATTTAATACAGGGTGAGCAGCATCAACTGCGGCTGTTTGGTAGGTGTAATATGGATAAGAAATAGTTACATCTCCAAAACCAACATTACCACCATCGCCTTCCCAAGGTGAAGCATTAATAAATAAGTTTCCTCCTGAGGCAACCCAACCTTCAATAATATCTTGATTATTATTAAAGAATGCTTCAAATTCGCTCCAATGCGATTCACTTCCTTCTAAGAAAATGAAACAATTATCTTCACTAAAGATGTCTAATACAGCTAATGATTCATAATAGTCTAATGTCCATGCATCAGCTCCAAACACAGCGTCCATAGCGGTTGTATTAGAGTTCAGATATCCTGGTTCAAATCCTACAGCGCTGCTATAAATGTAATAAGCTCCTGTTCCGGAAACCGGAGGGAAGTTATACACCATTTTACAGCCTGGAATATCATCATTAGTTGGATCTTCATCATCAACTAAACTTGTCCATGCACAAATTTCATGAGGTCCAATTGCACTTAAATCTGCAGTAGTTGCAAATGTATACGGTAATATTTCTGCGCCATCGATGGTTCCTGTAAAAACTTCAGTAACTACAGCACCGGCATCAACGGTATAGTTTACATTAAATCCACTTTGAGGATTTAATCCGAAATTACGCACATTCACTGTAATCGCTTCAGCAGCGGTTAAATCTGGACCGGAAACAGGACTGAGTAATTCTATTATGCCTAAATCGTTGTCAAATGGATCCTGAACGTTAAAGTTATCTAATCCAATTCCATCAAAATTATAAATACCATCAGCTGCAAATTTGAAACGGAATTTAACATACGTTGCACCTGCAAGGAATGATAAATCGTGGTGAGATGTTACCCAGCCAGGACCAGTTCCAACCCAACCGAATTCATAACCTAAAGCAGCAGCATCATTGGTATACCAGTTTTCACCAGTTCCGATATCGCCAAGTTGTGTCCAAGAAATTCCATCTAACGAATATTCAAGCTGGAGGCCGTCCCAATTATCTTCTGTATCCCACCATAAATCCACCTCAACAAAAGGCATAACCAATGAGCTAATGTTAAAACATGGACTTTCAAGGTAAGAAGTCTCATCGTCATTATAATTTCCTGCTAACGAGGTAGCCCATGAATACTGGCTTCCTGGTGTGGCAATAGGAGGGGTATTAATTACCGGTCCTGCAGGGTATCCAAGCTCCCAGGTATTGGCTGCACCATAAGTATACCAGCCGTCATTAGTACCAGATTCCCAAGTTTCTAAATAAGGGAATGAAGTGATATAAGGGATATTTAAAATAGTACGATAAGTGGTATCATTATCATAAATAGTATCAGCAGCAAGGTCGGTCCAGGCTACTAAATCATGTGTGCCTAAACCTGATAAATCAGCTGTTGTAGTAAATGTATATTCACCAATTTCACCAGCAGATAAGGTGCCTGGCATTATTTCAGATACGATTGCACCGCCATCAGCCTGGTATTTTACAGGTATATTAGTTTGCGGTAAGAAACCATAGTTTTTCACTTTAATAGTAACACTTTCCTCATCAGTCAAATCGCAACCATTAGTTGGTGCTATCATAGCCTGAACGCCAACATCATCGTTAGATAAGGTACAGGTTTTCAAGTAACTGATAATATTTTTACGGAAGTTAGCAGCCTCAGTAGGAGGGTTGTGGAAGTCAGTCATTGTCATACCACCAAACACCACCATACCTGCTCCCCATGATTTTTCAGCAGCAATAATTTTTTCAGGATTAAATGTATCATAAACAAGTGGTGTCCAGTCAGAACCTGATACATTAGCATGTCCAAAACTACCACCAGTCATGGTAGTTGTTGTAGGTGTAAAAGGACCTGACCAAATTGGATGAAGCGGGTCGCTCGCAGTTACAGAACCGGAATACCATGGATAGTTTAAAGTTGTTCCACCAAATCCAAAGTTCATTCCAGTGCCTTCATTAGGTGCAGCATTCATAAACAAATGACCACCGGCTGCAACCCAATCTTCAATTAAATCCATATTAGCATTTAAAAACGTCTTCATTTCTTCAGCATGGCCATCTGAACCTTCTAAATACACAAAGCAGTTGTTTACACTAAATAATTCAACAGGATCAACAGTTTCAAAGTAGTTGGTTGACCATAGACCTGCTCCAAAAACATCGTCCATGTGTGTATCATTAGAAACAACAAACCAAGGTTCACCACCGGTTGTATTGCTATAAATATAATAAGCACCAGTATCAGCAATTGGTAACAGGCTGCTTACCTCGGTGATTAATGTATCATTCAATTCATCTTCATCTGTTGCAAGGTTAGTCCAGGTTTTAAACTCATAATCACCCAATGCTAATAAGTTTGCTGTACCGATGAAAGTATGTGTTGCAGTAGTTCCCGGTGCAATAGTACCGCCAAATGTTTCTGATATGACTGATCCGCCATCAACCTGGAATGCTACAGGGAAACTTGATTGTGGTAAGGTTCCGTAGTTGGTAATCTCAACAGTAACAGTTTCTGTTGCTGTTAAGAATGGACCAGATTCCGGATCCATTAATAATGAAACACCAAGATCATTTGGATAAGGATCGCCTATCCACATATTATCAAATGCAAATCCGTCATTAAAATTCCAATAATTTGATGATGCGAATACAAATCGAAACTTAACATCAGTTTCACCTGCAAGGAAATCTAAATTCAGGAAGGCATGTAACCAACCTGCGCTGTTGCCTGACCATCCATCATAATTATCAATATAGAAAGTTGGCCACATAGCATAACAACCATTGTGGTTATACCAATTTTCGCCTTCACCAATTGCACCAAGGTCGGCCCAGCTTGCACCTCCATCAGTAGAGTATTGCATTTTAGCGCCATCGTCGTACAATTGGATATCATAATTCAAATCAAATTCCATAAATGGAAATGATAAAGAAGAGAAGTCGTAACAAGGTGATTCAACAAATGACTTTTCGTTAAGTGCATAATAATCATCTAATTCAGTTGTCCAGGAATTTAAGCTTCCAGGAGTTGCAGGAGGAGCGCCTATAATAGCAAAACCTGCAGGTGTTCCCAATTCCCAAGTGCTTTCGGTGCCACCAGGTAACCAACCACCGGTGCCAGCTTCATAATCTTCATAATATGGATAAGTAGTTACAACAGGAATTGATGTAAATGAGATTTCTTTTTGATCATTTAAAGGTTCAGCATCTGCAGGGTATATCGTGTAAGCAGTAACTGTATATTCACCAATATTTGAAAAATCAGCTAAATCTGTAAAAGTATAAGTAGCTGAAGTTAAACTTGGAATTGCTGGTCCGGGATAAGTTTCAGTAACAACTGGTAATAAACCTAAAACTGGATCATTTATTTGATATGCAATTTGGAATGAACCTGTAGGTTCTGTACCGAAATTGGTAATATTGATTGAGATTGGAGTAATACCCATACCACATGCAGAATTAAGATCATTTATTGCAGTAGCGCCGATATCATAAGGTCCGGCTGCAGGAATGTTTATGGTATAATCCTCAGCTTCACCGTAATTATATATACCTGCAGGACAAGGGTCAATTAATACACCAGGAAAATAAACACACATAACCCTCATTCTTGTGGCACCCGGTAAAGCACCAAATGGTACAGTAAATGAGATTACCGCAGATGCGCCTTCAGTAAGCACCACGTTATCAGGAGTCAAACGTTCATCGTCGCTGAACACTTCATCTTGATTATAATCTATCCAAGCCATATACTCCTCAGTCCATGACGGTGTGTTATACACTGTTAGGTCATAGGTTAAACCCGGAATTAATGTTGTGGAAAAATCTGTGAAATCGTTCCAATCGTCACCAGGACCTGAGAAGTTGGATATATCGCCAAGTTCAACACCGTCGATATAATCGTCATCACTGGTTCCGAAAACATAATCGGGAACGCAATAATCAGCAAATGCTGCATTTCCTAACATAAGGAATCCTGTTATCAGGAAAACAGCCTTAGTTCGGGCAAGTAAAGATTTTAACATAAGTCGCATATTAGTATGAAAAGAAAGAGGCTGTAAAAGTATATAAGGATGTTTAGAAATGGAAAAAAAATTTATTCACCGATAATCCCCACATTTTGTGGTGCCTGTTTGGCTAAGTTGGACTATATTTGAGCCGTCCTTTAAATGACAATTACCAAAATGCGCCCGTCTGTACTCATAATTGATGATGATCCCACTTTTTGCCTCATGCTGAAAAGCTTTTTGAGCAAGAAGGATTTTGCTACAGAAACAGCCTTTTCAGGTGCAGAAGCAATTAATCAAGTTAAAAATAACAACTTCGACATTGTTTTAAGCGATTTTAGGCTACCAGATACTGATGGGTTGGAATTATTGGAGAATATTCGAGAAATTAAACCCGGGACCCCGGTAATTATTATGACCTCGTATGCAGATATTCGTATTGCTGTAAAAGCAATGAAAATTGGTGCTTACGAATATGTTACCAAGCCTGTGAATCCTGATGAGATTTTATTGACAATAAAAAATGCGTTAAACCGGGATAAAGACATTATGGTGGTGCCACCACCTGCGCAAGTTGCCGGTAAAAATGAACATCCAACAGGTAAAAAAAGTACCTTAAAAAACGGATTTGAATACGTTGAGGGGAACAGTGATACGGCTAACCGAATAATGCAATATATCGATGTTGTTGCACCAACTAATTTATCGGTAATTATTAACGGAGAAAGTGGAACGGGAAAAGAATATGTGGCAAAAATGATTCACCAAAAAAGCAGTCGTTCACATAAACCGTTTGTGTCGATTGATTGTGGTGCGCTTAGTAAAGAACTTGCAGCTAGTGAATTATTCGGGCATATAAAAGGGTCATTTACCGGGGCTATTTCCGATAAAACCGGGCAATTTGTATTTGCAGACGGTGGAACTATATTTCTTGATGAAATTGGTAATTTAACCTACGAAATTCAAGTGCAATTATTGCGTGCAATTCAAGAACGCAGAATCAGAAAAATTGGTAGCAATCAGGATGTTGAAATAGATGTAAGAATAATTGTTGCGACCAACGAAGATTTAATGGAAGCTGTTAAAAAGGGCAATTTCAGAGAAGATTTATATCACCGGTTAAATGAGTTTACAATCGTTGTTCCATCTTTAAGAGACAGAGGCACAGATATCGATATTTTTGCAGGCCATTTTTTAAACTTAGCGAATACCGAATTAAGTAAATCGGTAGATGATTTTGATGATGAGGTAAAAGCCATTTTCAGAAAATATTCATGGCCGGGCAATTTACGTGAAATGCGCAATGTGGTTCGTAGGGCTGTATTGCTTACCAGTGGGAATTTGGTTAAAAAGGAAACGTTACCGCATGAAATTGTTTTTGAAAAACGGGACGATTCAAATGCGCATAATACCAATCAATTTAATACTCAAAATCACGTTGAACAACCAAGTGATTTAAAATCACTTGCAGAAAAAACAGAACGTGAATTAATCATAAATACTTTAGTAAAAGTAAATTATAACAAAAGCAAAGCTGCTACTTTGTTGAAAATTGACCGAAAAACATTGTATAATAAAATGAAATTATACAAAATACTAACCGGCAATGAAGACGAGTAAGTTATTTAACGAAGGATAAGGTTCGACAATCCTGTTCAAGCAGTGTAAATACTTCTTTACTTACTTTTTCAATTTGATAATAACAATTAATTAAATCTACCGGGGAAATCTCTTCCACAATTTCTAATTTTTTTAAATCACTGATTAAGGTAAGCACGTGAAAGTGATTGTAAGAAGGTAACATTTTATGTGCCGTATTTCTTACTGTATGTAAATCGTTTTTTTCAGATGCATCTTTTAGTGTAAATAAATTAAGCGAATTATTTTGAATAAAAGACTCTACAATAGCAACTAAAATACTATTGTCATTATCCGCAAATTTTCGGATTTCATCAAGACTATACAAATTTGGTTCTTCTACAGCTTTGAGGTCGCTGTTTGTTTCCAATTGCATTTGCGGATTTTCAGGATCATGTTCTCCAATAACAACCGGTGCATATTTTGCAATGATATCTAACAAAGCTTTTTCTTTATAGGGTTTTAGCAGTATATCATTGAACCCGCTTTTTTTGATTTTAACCATATCGTTTTGCATAACATTAGCTGTTAATGCAATTAATGGCACTTGCAAGTATTTTTCACGAATTTTATTGGCCAACATATAGCCATCCACTTCAGGCATGTGTAAATCGGCTAAAACAATGTCAAAATTTTGTAATTCAATTTTATCGAATGCCTCTTTGCCATTAACAGCCACCGTTATAATTGCTCCATACTTTTTCAAAATAACTTCAGCCAACATGAGATTAAATGGCTCATCGTCAACTACTAATATTTCCATGCCATGTAAATCAATATGTGTGGTAGGTTCGTGCAATATGGTGCTAATCGTTTTTTCATCAGCAACAGGTAAAGGAAGTGTAATTGTAAAAGTACTGCCTTTATTGATTTCGCTTTTTACAGCAATATTGCCCCCAATTAAAGCAGCCAATTTTTTCGAAATACTTAATCCTAGTCCTGTGCCACCAAATTTTCGAGTTATCGCATTTTCGGCTTGTTCGAAGCTTTCAAATATTTTATCAATTTTGTCTGGAGCTATGCCAACTCCTGTATCAGTAACATGAATATGATACTCGATTTCTGATTTGTGTTTTTTGGCACTTCCGGAAATTTCTATTTTGCCTTTGTCAGTAAATTTAATAGCGTTACCTGCAATATTGTAAAGTATTTGTTTAATTCGGAATGCGTCACCAATCACATATTCGTTTGCAAAATCTATTGGCGAAACAGTTAACGTTAGTTGTTTTTCTTTGGCTTTAATTTCCATTATTGAAACTACTTCATCAATGGCTTCTTTAAGTTTAAAGGGTTGATCATCGATGGCTAATTTCCCGGCTTCTATTTTTGATAAATCGAGTATGTCGTTTACCGTATTTAATAAGTGAGCACCGGCATTGCTAACTGCTTTAATATATTTTTTCTGTGATGGTTGCAGGGGAGTGCTCTCCATTTGTTCGCTAAAGCCAATTATTGCGTTCAAAGGAGTACGAATTTCATGGCTCATATTAGCTAAAAATTCCTCTTTGGCATGCGCCAGATATTCAGCACGATTGCGAGCAACTATGAGTTCTTTTTTATAACGGTTGCTGCGATTAATATCAACTAAAATAATTCCCATAAAAACTAATCCACTTAATAATGCTATTGATGCAATTATCAGCATGGTTTGAGATGAGCGCTTTGCATTGTTGTTGGCAGCAATTAATTGTGCTTGTTGCAATGTAATTTGTTCTGACTTTATACGGTCAATCAGTTCATTTATTTTTTTGATAATGATTTTATCGCTGGCTAATATTTCAAGTTCTTTGATGGTTAATGTCGTATTATATTGTCGTTGTTCATTTTCAATTTCTCTCAGTACTTGACGGACATCTTCAACATCAACTGAGGGATTATTGGAAATATCAAACTGTAATTCTGCTGTTGATTTCGAATTATTTGTACTGTCTTTTAGCGCGACAATTGTTGGGTCGGAAGTTTGGGTTTTATTATTTTTATTTTTTCCTGAAAATAAGTTCTTCAAAAAGCCTTCATCTTTGTCTTTTTCCTTTTTTGTCTTTTTGGATTTATCCGTGGTACTTTCAGCCTGTTTGATAGAAGGTTGTTTTATTGTAGGCGTTTTGGTAGTGACATTATCTGATTTAGCGCTCGTAAACCCACCTTCATCGTCCAAATTGGATGAAATTTTTGCTAGTGCTTTACTGTTTAAGCGTTCATATTCACTGGATTTTTTAAAAATCACTAATGAATACATCAAATCGGCTTTGTCGTTTAAGTAGTCCTCAAGAGAGTCCAGGCTTTTTTCATTGGAAGCAAAATTCCTATCCTGTTTAAGGTCATCCAATTCTACACTCATGTTTTCCATCATTGTCATATAACTCTGGAAAGCACCAGGGTCGTCAGTCATGATGTAATTGCGCATATTGGCATCAGCCTCATGCATGCTGTAAATGAGATTTTGAAGCTCTTCTGCTGAATTGTTAGGGTTTGACAGGGTTTCAACAGAACCAAGCAGTTTGTTGAAGTTTTGATAAGCAAACCAGGCTGCAAATCCAATTAGTGCGGTCGACAAGATGAACCCCGCTATCAGTTTCCACGTTAAACCCGTTGAAGGTGCCTTTTCACTCATAGTTCTGCGTTTAAAGTTACATGATTTAGCTCAAATGTGTGAAATCCGGAACTTATACGTAAATTAAATGTTTCTTTAACATTAACTTAACACGATTTTGAGTTTGAGTTAATACTCACTATTTAGCTTTACATCAAAATTGCATATGCAAAACGAAAAGATAAAGATTTTGATTGTGGACGATGAGCCGGATATTCTGGAAGTAATAGAATATAACCTTTTAAAGGATGATTATCAGGTAGTTAGGGCGGCAAATGGTAAAATAGCCTTAGAAAAAGCTATTGCAGAGAAACCAAACCTGATTTTATTGGACATTATGATGCCGGAAATGGATGGGATAGAGGTGTGCAGAGAGTTGCGCAGCTTAAGAGAGTTCGATAATACCATTATCGCGTTTTTAACCGCAAGAAACGAAGATTTTACTCAAGTGCAGGGTTTTGATGTAGGAGCAGACGATTACATCACTAAACCAATTAAACCGAGAATCCTGTTATCAAGAATAAAGGCATTGTTGCGCAGAACTGCAGTAATGGAACCGGTGAATGAAGCAGTAACGTATGGCGATTTGAGCATCGATGAAGAAAAATTCCTGGTATATGTTAAAGGAGACCCAATCTCGCTCGCGAAAAAAGAATTCGAACTTATCCAATTATTAGCTTCCAAACCAGGTAAAGTGTTTACCAGACAGGAGATATTTAATCGCATTTGGGGAATGGATGTAATTGTAGGCGACAGGACAATAGATGTCCATATTCGTAAAATAAGAGAAAAAATTGGTGAAGATTTTATTAAGACAATCAAAGGAATTGGTTATAAATTTGACCATTAATTAGTTGATGAAAAATGCTTCACCGAGCCGAATAGTGTTGGCTTCATCTGGAATTATTTTATTAATTCTGTTGGTGCTGGAATTGGCGTGGTATCTCTTTCCATTTTTGCAATTTCAAGCCTATCAACTGGTAGTTATTCCGCTTATTGCATTTCTTAGTATTTTTTTAATCTTCTACTTAGCGGTAGAAAAATTCATTTACCGCAAAATAAAACTCATTTATAAAAACATTCATGCACTTAAATCCACTAAAGAAATTGCCGATGAAAAAATGAAAATGTCGTCGGACGTAATTTCAGAAGTGAACAATGAAGTAATAGAATGGGCAAAAGAAAGAAGCAGCGAAATTGATTTACTCATAAAACAAGCTGATTACAGAAAAGAATTTTTAGGTAATGTAAGTCATGAGTTAAAAACGCCCATCATGAGTATTCAGGGATACCTTGAAACACTCTCTGATGGCGGGATTGAAGACCCTACCATCAATAGTATTTACATCGAAAAGGCATTAAAAAATGTCGAGCGTATGATTATGATTATCGACGATTTGGTGAACATATCGATGTTAGAGAGTGGTGAATTGGCCTTAAACTATAAAAAATTTGACATTAACGCATTGGTGCAAGAAGTGTACGAGTCACTTGAAATGCAAGCTTCTGCAGCACAAACAAAACTTGCTATCAAAGAAGGCTGCGACCATGTTTTTAATGTGTATGCAGATGAAAAATTAATTCGCGAAGTACTTGTCAACTTAATTTCCAATGCCATTAAATATGGCAACAAAGGTGGATTTGTTCATGCAGGGTTTTACAATATGGGCGACAATATCCTGATAGAAATTGCCGATAATGGTTTAGGTATTGCAAAAGAGCAACTCAATCGTGTATTTGAACGTTTCTTCCGCATCGAAAAAAGCCGCTCACGCGATATGGGTGGAACCGGATTAGGGTTATCTATTGTAAAACACATTATTGAAGCACACAATCAAAATGTAAATGTACGCAGCACAATAGGTGAGGGCTCCACATTTGGCTTTACCCTGCAAAAAGCTTAATCAATTACTGCTTAAATTTTAACGAAGCAGAGTTTACACAAAACCTGTTGCCGGTTTCGGTAGGTCCATCGTCAAAAACATGGCCTAAATGACCACCACATTTACTGCATAAAATTTCAGTCCTTACCATGCCAAATCCCTGGTCTGTTTCGTAGTCGATAGTTCCTTTTTCAATTTCCCTGTCAAAAGCCGGCCATCCGCAACCACTGTCAAATTTAGATGTAGATGTAAATAATTGCTGGCCGCAACCTGCACACACATAAACACCATCTTCAAAAAAATGGTCGTATTCACCAGTAAAAGGACGTTCAGTGCCTTTTTTTCTCAAGACACGATATTGTTCGTCGGTCAACAAGGTTTTCCATTCGTCCTCTGATTTTACTACAGTGTATTGGCGCTTTTCTTTCATGTTTGAGTAAACGTAGTGTGTTGTTTAAAAGTTCAATTTGTTATTGAACAAAACCAGGTTTTGGTTGTTCACCGAAATTATGCACAACAAAAAAGGATATAGTAAAATAGTATTAATGATAATACTGTTTACAGGCGTTATGTCAGTGTTATGTTTAATTACATTATTGGTACACCATGAGGTAGAAATATTTAATTAAGATTTACTTTCCTCATACTTAATTCTGTCCTTAATGATACCGGGCACTTGCTCGATGTTAATTTTTTTGCCGAAAATGATTTTATTTTTATCAAGTAAATAAATCATCGGTGTTTGATCAACATTATATTTTAACTGATATTGTTCTGTTCCTTTAGCATTACAAACATTAATCCATGGATATTTATGACCACGCAACCATGTTTTCCATTTATCAAATTCATCCTCCGAATATACTGCATATACTTCCGCACCTAATTGTTGCAATTCAGGATAAAAGGATTCTATTTTAGGCATTTCTTTTTTACAATGACCACAATCAGGGCTCCAAAAAACTATAACTGTGAAACGTGAATTCAAACTATATAAAGGAATGTCCACACCGCTAGTATCCTGCAATACCAATGGTTGTCCCTTTTTGCCTAAAAGGGTAGGACGTACCTTATCTGCCTGCGCCTGTATACGGTATAACCCTACATCATCTAACCAAAACGCTTTTCCACCAGTATAAAATTTATCCACGATATGCACATATATCGCATCAAATCCCATGATTTTAGATGTAGCATATTCATTAAGCAATAAAACAGTTACATATTGAAAGGTTTTGGGCTTAATTGACGATTTACCAATAATAAAATCTACCGCAACCATGATAGAATCAGGCATTTTTACGATATAATCTTTGATGTATTTTTTTATCCTGGTATCGTATAAATTGCTTCGCAATAAACGCTCATCGCTAAAATCAAAATTGTCGAAATAGTGTTGACGAACATAACGTAAAGCAAATGTAGAATCTTTGGTGCCATCAGGATTAATTGGGGCTTCCGGAATTTTAATATCGGTAGCTGCTTTCAAAAATTTAGTATATAAAAGGTCTGGATATTTATTAAAATTGTCCTCACGATAAGCTTCCACTTCTGCATTTACGGCTTTCATTTCAGCCTTAATTTTTTTACCTTCTTCGGTTGTTTCGCCAACTAAATCCATCTCTTTTTTAAGCTGTGTCATTTTATCCTTTTTTGAAGCGATAAAATTTAAATCCTCATAAAAAATAGTATTTTCCAAAGAGCCACTTATTCGCATGTTTTTAATAAAATCTACTGTATCGGTTTCCATGCTAATTTTCGGTTCCGTTCCACTTACCAGCATCTCAAAGTACTTGTTTTTCAAGGTTGGAATAACTACCAAATAAACGCCACCAGGTAAAGTATCAGTGCTTGTAAAAATAGCTTCACCTTTGCTGTTTACCGGAACTGTATCAATAACATATTGAGCAGAACCATAATGATGACCTAAATACAATGTGGTATCCGCCAATCCTTTGATTTGAATTTTGAATTCATAGCCGTGTAGGGTTTGGCCGTAAACATTGGAGAGAAAAAGACAACTTATAAGGAGGAAACCTAATCTTTTCATTGATTTAGCTATTTAGTTTGGTTAATGCCGTGTATGCCGGTAAAGCCTCAGCTACCACAAAAATACTGCCGCATATCAAAATCATATCATTTTTCCCGGCATTTTGTAAGGCTTGTTGCATAGCAGCAAACACTGAAGGGAAGGAAGACCCTTTTAAACCCTTTGATAACGCAAGTTCCTGTAAGTGAACAGAATCGAGACCACGTGGAATGTCAGGTTTACAAAAGTAATAAATGGCATGAGCAGGGAAGAGGTTGAGCCCGGCATCCAGGTCTTTATCATTAACAGCTCCGGTTACTATATGTAATTGTTGGAAGGACTGCTCCATTACCTGCTTGAATAAGATTGAAAGACCACCCGTATTGTGGGCACAATCTGCGACTAATAATGGATTTTCTTGTAGTACCTGCCATCGTCCGGCAAAACCGGTATGTGATTGAACATTACGTAATCCTTCATAAATAGCTTCGTCAGGTATTTCAATACCCTGTAATCGCATTACTTCTATTGTTTGAATGGCAGTGCCAACGTTTTGTAATTGATATTCACCGGTTAGGTCCAAAATCAGATTCGGATAAGTGAGTTGGTTCAAATAACTCACGTTTAATTCCATACTATTAAAATTATATTCCAACAATTCCACTTGCACATTTTCCGGAGCAGGATATAACGCTGCATTATTATCTATTGTCTTTTGTTCAAAAACGGGAATTGTTTCATTATGTATTTCTCCAATAACAACAGGAATATTCGGTTTAATAATACCGGCTTTTTCACTAGCGATTAAAGGCAGCGTATTTCCCAACATTTGCATATGGTCAAAACTGATATTCGTTATAACTGATACCAATGGCAGTATTACATTCGTAGAATCTAATCTACCACCCAATCCAACTTCTACAATAGCAATTTGCACATTTTTATACCTGAAATAATCAAATGCCATTGCTACGGTAATTTCAAAAAACGATGGCTGAATACTGTCAATATGTGGTTTAATTTTTTCTACAAATGTTATTACAAATTCTTCTTCACACAAAAACCCGTTTACCCGAATACGTTCGCGAAAGTCGACTAAATGAGGTGAGGTATATAATCCGGTAGTATAACCTGCTTCTGCACAAACGGCAGCCAACATATTGCTCACCGAACCTTTTCCATTAGTACCACCAATATGTATTGAAGTGAATGTATCCTGCGGATTATCTAAAATTTGTAATAAAGCCAGTGTATTCGTCAGGTCCTTTTTATAAGCTGCAGCGCCAATGCGTTGATACATGGGCAAATGCGTAAACAAATAATCAAGTGTTTCCTTATATGTCATCATAATAACATAGCAAATAGACACAATAATTGGCTAAAATAAAAAGGAGGGATGTGTATAAAAAAACAGTGCCTTCATTTTACTGAAGGCACTGCTCTTTTCATATAACATTTCCGGTCGTGGCGGGAAATATTATTGTAACTTAAAGTGGAAAGTAATATATCCTATTTGAGTTTCAGGTGCTTTTGAATCGGCATTAAATGTAGATTTCATAGCAGCATTTTTTGCCTGTGTAATCAAATATGAGTCGGTTATAGTTGATCCACTTCGTTCATATTCGGCTCTGGTAACTTTCCCGTTTTTATCTACATAAATTTTAATACGTACGTCACCAATTTCGTTGTGTTCTACCTGTAATGAAGGTTTTGCCTTCATACTACGTCCATCTAAGTCCCAACCTATTTTACCATCGTCACCCTTTCCTGCGCCAGGGCCTTGGTATCCATTTGGGTCACCATTTACTGAACCCTGGTTGCCACCGTAAGTAGAGTTACCTTCACTATTACCGGATTGACCATTGTTATTCACTTTATCGCCTGTAAAAATCTGGCTTTGGTCTATAGTGGGCTTAGTTTCACTTTGGGTATTGGTATTCGTTTTCGGTTTGTCATTCTTTTTCTCATCCGGCATTTTAACCGATTCTTCAATATCCTGTGTAGCAATTTCTTCCTTTACAGCCTGATTGCTAGATGTAGGAGTTGAAGCAGTGGTATTAGGTTCAAAAGAACCTGAGCCGGTTGCGTCTGTTCCGAAGTCAATTAATAACCCTTCCGGTTCTAAAGGTGGATCAGGTGGTTTAAAGCCAAACAAAAACATAATACATGCAACGGCAGCAACGATTCCCGTAGTTATGAA
>Ga0209480_10000689_pt1 | contig 26720 bp, 13 predicted proteins | sample JI61114C2DNA_FD_187501 | JGI IMG/M metagenome (GOLD analysis project Ga0209480, IMG submission 187501) | Wastewater effluent complex algal communities from Wisconsin, to seasonally profile nutrient transformation and Carbon sequestration -... | ecosystem: Engineered > WWTP > Effluent > Algae... | reverse complement strand
TCGGGGAGGGTGGGCTGGTGCTGCTGCGTTACACCGCGACCGGCACGCACAGCGCCGAGTTCTTCGGAGTGCCGGCCACTGGCAAGGCGATCGCGTGGGAAGGCGCGGTCATCCGCAGCATCGACGCCGCGAAAGCCGTGGAAGAATGGAACGCGCCCGACATCGCGGGCATCATGGCCCAGATCACCGCGCCGTAAGTGCGCCGAAACCCCTGGCGCCGAGGATTCTCCATGGAGTCTGCGATGATACATGGCCTCGACGTTCCGGGCCCGCGACCAGACATTTCAGCACTGATCCCGTACGGAATCAGCGACGCCGTCATCCTGGGCGCGTAGCTGGGGCCGCGGTGGTGCGGGCCGGCTAATGCGCCTCGCCCCAGCTCGCCCCGACGCCGATGCTCACCTCGAGCGGGACGTCGAGCGGATAGGGCCTTTCCATGACGGCGCGCACGAGCGCGGTGGCGGCCGCGACCTCGGCCTCCGGCACCTCGAATACCAGCTCGTCGTGGACCTGCAGCAGCATGCGCGCGTGCGGAGCCACGGCCGCCAGCCCGCGATCGATCTGCAGCATCGCCAGCTTGCATAGATCCGCCGCGGAGCCCTGGATCGGCGTGTTCGCGGCGATGCGCTCGCCCGCGGCCCGATCGCCGTCGTTGCGCAGCGAGAGCTCGGGGATGTACCGGCGCCGCCCGAGCAGAGTGGTCACATAGCCCCTCTCGTGGGCCTCGGCGATCGTGCGATCGAGCCAGCGACGCACGCCGCCGTAATATTCGAAGTACTGCTCGATGTATCGCTGCGCGTCCTTGCGGGCGACCCCGAGGATCTGCCCGAGCGCGGTCGCCCCCTGGCCGTAGATGGTCGCGAAGTTGACGGTCTTGCCGACGTCGCGCTGCTCCTTCGTCACCTCCTCGGGCGTGACGTGAAACAGCAGGCTCGCGGTGCGACGGTGCAGATCGAGCTTGTCGCGGAACGCCTCGAGCAGCCGCGGGTCCTTGCTGAAGTGCGCCAGCACCCGCAGCTCGATCTGGCTCCAATCCGCGGAGACGATGCGCATGCCCTCCGGCGCGACGAAGGCCCGGCGGATGCGGCGGCCCTCGGGCGTGCGCACCGGCGTGCGCTGCAGATCCGGATCCGTGGAGATCAGTCGGCCCGACACGCCGGTGGTCTGCTGAAAGCTCGCGTGGATGCGCCCGGTCTCCGGCGCGATCGCCTCGCGCAGCACGTCCGTGTACGTGTTGATCAGCTTGGCGAGCTCGCGCTGCGCGAGGACCTGCTGGGCGATCTCGTGGCGCGGGGCGAGGCGCTCGAGCACCTCCGCGTCCGTCGAGTAGCCGGTCTTGTTCTTCTTCACGACCGGCAGCTTGAGCTCGTCGAAGAGCACGTCGGCGAGCTGCTTGGTCGAGGCGATGTTGAACTCGTGCCCGGCCAGGGTGTAGATGCGCCGCTCGATCTCCGCCTTGCGGGCGTGGAACTCCTCGCCCATGCGCGCGAGGTCGTCGCGGTCGACGCGAATGCCGGCGAGCTCCACCCGCGCCAGCACGTAGGCGAGCGGGCGCTCGAGGGCCTCCCAGTGCGCCACCTGGCCCTCCTCCTCCAGGCGCCGCCGCAGCACCGGCGCGAGCGCGAGGATCACGTCGGCGAGCTGGGCCGCGTAGGTCGCCGCGGCGGCGATCGCCGCCGCGCCGGGCGAGCGCGCGGACTGCCCGCCGCCGAGCAGCGACTTCGCCGCGGGGATCGACCGCTGCACATACTCCCTGGCGACCTGATCGAGCGCATGCGGGATGCACTTCGCGGGATCGACGAGGAACGACGCGATCATCGTGTCGAGGATCGGTCCGCCGAGCGTGAGCCCGTGGCGCGTGCAGAGGATCGCCAGCTGCTTCACGTCGTGCACGACCTTCGGCCGCGACTCGTCGGCGAACAGCTCGCGCAAGAGCTCGGTCGCGGGGTCGCCGAGCGGCGCACCGACGCCGCGAAACGCGAGATAGATCGGAGCCCGGCCCGCGGTCGCCACGGCGACGCCGACGAGCCGCGCGTGGTGGACCCGCCCGGGCGGCTCGAACAGCGGGACGACCGCCACCTGCTGCCCCGTCGGTAGCGCCTCGATCGCCGCGCGTGCGGCCGCCACCGTCGCGGGGACCTCGACCTCGATGTCGGGCGCGTCGCCCAGCTTCGCCGCCCCGGCGCCGCCGGTCAGCAGCGAGTAGAACTCGAGCTCGCGGTACAGCGCGTCGAGCTCCGTCGGGTCCGTCGGCGTGATGCGGAGCGAGTCGAGCGTCACGTCGATGTCGGCGCGCACGTCCACGGTCGCGAGCTCGCGGTAGAGCTTCACCGCCTCGCGGTGCTCCACGAGCGCGGCCTTCTGCTTGCCCTTGAGCTGCTCGAGGTTGGCGAGCACGCCGTCGAGCGAGCCGTACTTGTCCAGCAGGCCCGCCGCGCCCTTGTGGCCGATGCCGGGGACGCCGGGGATGTTGTCGACGTCGTCGCCCATGAGCGCGAGCAGGTCCGGGATCAGGGCCGGCGCCACGCCCCACTTCTTGCGCACCAGCTCGGCGTCGTAGGTGACATCACGCATCGTGTCCTGCATGCGGACGTGCTCGCCGACCATCTGCGCGAGGTCCTTGTCGCCGGCGACGATCACGACCTCCAGCCCCGCCTCGACGCCGCGTCGCGCCAGCGTGGCGATGATGTCGTCGGCCTCGTAGCCGGGTCGGCGGATCATCGGGAAGTGGTTCGCCGCGACCAGCCGATCGATGGTGCCGAGCTGCTGCGCGAGCTCGGCGGGCATCGGCGGGCGCTGCGCCTTGTAGGCCGGGAACCGCAGCTCGCGGTGCGTCGGCGCCGACGAGTCGAACACCACCGCCCCGCGATCCGGCATGCGCCCCGCGAAGAGCTTGCGAAACATCGTAGCGAACCCGAAGATCGCGTTCGTCAGCAGCCCGCTCCTGGTCGCCAGATTGGCCGGAATCGCGAAGAAAGCCCGGTATACGAGCCACGTTCCGTCGATCAACACGAGTCGCTCGGCCTTCGCCATGGCGGCATGATAAGCCGATATCCCAGGCCTGTCGCCGTGCTCGCCTGATAGGAGGATTGACGGGATCTCGACGTAGTTAATCCACCGAGTGAGCCGGGCGTACATTGGGCGTTGCGCCGGGCCGGCGGACGTGGCCTCCTCGGGCCCCATGCCCGCGACCTCCGCCGCTTATGGTGTCCTCGGCACGCTCGACCTCCCGCTCGCGCTCGGCCTGCTTCGTCTATCGACCGAGGGGCGCCCCGCCGAAGCCGAGGCGATCGAGGTCGTGCGCTTCGCCCTGGAGCAGGGCGTCCGGGTCCTCGACACCGCGGACTCCTACGCGACCGACGACCGCGATCTGCACTACGGCGAGCGCCTGGTCCGCAAGGCGCTCGCGGCCTGGGAGGGCCCGCGCGACCAGGTCCGCGTGATCACCAAGGCCGGGCTCGCGCGCCCGAAGGGCCGCTGGGTCCCGAACGGCCGCCGCGATCATCTGCGCCGAATGGTGGAGGGGAGCCTCACGGCCCTCGGCGTGGAGCGGCTCTTCATGCTCCTCCTGCACGCGAACGACCCGAAGACCCCGCTCGAGGAGAGCCTCGCGGCGCTCGCCGAGCTGCAGAAGGAGGGGAAGGTCGAGCACCTCGGCCTCTGCAACACCTCGATCGCGGAGGTCCGTCAGGCCGAGCGGCACTTCCCGGTGCGGGCGCTCCAGAACGAGCTGAGCGTCGTCAACCGCGGCAGCGGCGTGGAGGGCCTGGTCGCGCTGGCGCGGCAGATGGGCGTGCCCTTCCTCGCGCACCGACCGCTCGGCGGTCACGCGAAGGTGGACAACCTGCTGAAGAACCGGGCGGTGAAGCCCATCGCCGCGCGCCACGGCGTCACGCCGCACGAGGCGGCCCTGGCCGCGCTGCTCGACCTCGGCCCGCCGGTGATCGCGCTGTTCGGGGCGACGCGGCGGGCGAGCGTCGAATCCAGCCTGCGCGCGCTCCGGGTCCCCTTCGACGCGCGCGACCGTGCCGAGCTCGAGAGCCGGATCTCGTTCGCGCCGACCGCCGCGGCCCTGGCCGCTACCGCGCCGCCAGTGACGCCCGCCGGTCTCCGCGAGCTCGCGCCGGGAGAGGGTCCCGGGGACGAGCCCGAGGTGGTCGTGATGATGGGGATCCAGGGCGCCGGCAAGTCGTCCGAGGTCGCCCGCTACCTCGACCGTGGTTATGCGCGGCTCAACCGCGACCAGCTGGGCGGCGAGCTCGACGACCTGATCCCCAAGCTGGCCGAGATGCTCGCGTCGGGGCAGCGGCGGGTGGTCCTGGACAACACCTATGCGACCCGCGTCTCGCGCTATCCGGTGATCCGAACGGCGCACGCGCACGGCGTGCCGGTGCGCTGTCGCTTCCTCGCCACGCCGATCGACGAGGCCTACGCCAACGTGGTCCTGCGGATCCTCGAGCGCTACGGCAAGCTGCTCGGGCCGGACGAGTTGAAGGCGCTCGCCAAGGACGACCCGAACCTGCCGCCGCCCGCGGCGATGGCCCGCTGGGCGGCCAGCTTCGAGGCGCCCCACGCCGACGAGGGCTTCTCGGCGGTCGAGGCGATCCCCTTCGTTCGCCGCGTCGACCCCCAGGTCACCGGCAAGGGCCTGCTCCTCGACGTCGACGGCACGCTGCGCAAGACCAGGAGCGGCGAGATCTTCCCGCGCGACCCCGACGACGTCGAGCTCCTGCCGGGCCGGCGTGAGGTCCTGAAGCGCTGGGTCGACGAGGGCTACCGGCTCTTCTTCGTCTCCAACCAGAGCGGCGTCGCGTCGGGGACGGTCACCAGCGCGGCCGTCGAGGCCGCCTTCGCCCGCACGGTCGAGCTGCTCGACCTGCCGGTCGCCGAGGTCGCCTACTGCCCGCACCCCGCCTTCCCGGTCGGCTGCTTCTGCCGCAAGCCGCTGCCCGGGCTCGGCATCTCCCTGATCCAGCGCCACCAGCTCGCCCGGGAGCGCCTGATCATGGTCGGGGATATGGACAGCGACCGGGACTTCGCCCGGGCCCTCGCGGCCCGCTACGTCGACGTGAACGAGTTCTTCGCGGCCAAGGGCCAGGCCCCGTGCCCCTGAACCCGCGCTGGCGTCGATGCCCGCGACCCGGCCGCGGGCGGAAACGCGAGCCGCGTGCCAGCCGCCACGGGCAGGCTGCGCGCGTCGGTCTGCATGTGCAAGGGATCGAGGCGCGCATTCGAGCCGCCCAACTACGACCTCCGCTTCGAGCGTGATGTCCCGTACCATGGGGCCCGAGGGGCGCCGTCCCTGGTCGTTACCCGTGATGTTCCCAGGCTTTCGAGTCGCCGAGACGCTCCATGACGGCCGCAACGCGGTCGTCTACCGCGGCGAGCGCGTCTCCGACGGTCGGACCGTGATCCTGAAGCTGCTCGCCGAGGAGTACCCGACCCCCGAGCGCGTCGCGGCCTTCCGCCAGGAGTACGAGATCAACCGGCGCCTCGCCCGGGCCGCCAGCGCCTGCGCCATCGAGCGGGTCGATGGCCGCTGGCTGATGGTCCTCGACGACGCCGGCGGCGCCTCGCTCGACCGCCTGGCGCTCGCCGGCAAGCTCTCGACGCTCGAGTTCCTCCGCCTCGCGCTCCAGATCGTCGACGGCCTCGGTGAGGTCCATCGCAACCTCATCATCCACCGCGACCTCAACCCCGCCAACATCGTGATGGACGCGCAGACCGGCGCGGTGCGGCTGATCGACTTCAGCATCTCGTCGCTGCTCCACCGGCAAAACGCCAGCTTCTCGAGCCCGGCCGTGCTCGAGGGCACCCTCGCTTACATCGCGCCCGAGCAGACCGGTCGCATGAACCGGACCGTCGACTACCGCGCCGACTTCTACTCGCTCGGCGTCACCCTGTACGAGCTCGCCGTCGGCAAGCCGCCCTTCGTCACCGATGACCCGCTCGAGCTGGTCCACAGCCACATCGCCAAGCGTCCGACCGCCCCGAGCGAGCGCCGCCCTGAGCTCCCCGAGGCGGTCTCGCGGATCATCCTCAAGCTGCTCGCCAAGAACGCGGAGGACCGCTATCAGTCGACGCCAGGGCTGCGCCATGACCTCATGGCGTGCCTCGAGCAGGCCGAGCGCGGCGCGGCGATCGAGCTGCCGCGGCTCGGCGAGCGCGACGTCAACGACCGCTTCAACATCCCCGAGACGCTGTACGGACGTGAGGCCGAGATCGAGGCGCTGCTCGCCGCCTTCGAGCGGGTCAGCGACGGCCACTGCGAGGTCGCCGTCGTCGCCGGGTACCCCGGCATCGGCAAGTCCGCGCTGGTGCGCGAGCTCTACCGGCCGATCACCCGCCAGCGCGGCTACTTCATCGCCGGCAAGTTCGACCAGTTCAACCGCAACACCCCGTACTCGTCGCTGCTGCAGGCGTTCCGCTCGCTGGTCCGTCAGCTCCTCGCCGAGCCGGCGGAGCAGGTCGCCGAGTGGCGGCGGCTGCTCCTCGCGGCGCTCGGCTCGATCGGCCAGGTGCTGATCCGCGTCATCCCGGAGGTCGAGCTGATCGTCGGGCCCCAGCCGGAGGTCCCCGAGCTGCGGCCCGAGGACGCGCACAACCGCTTCAACCTGCTGGTCCAGAGCTTCATCCGGGTGTTCACCACGCCCGCGCACCCGCTGGTGCTGTTCCTCGACGACCTGCAGTGGGCCGACCACGCCAGCCTCGAGCTGCTCGAGGTGCTGTGCTCGTCGAGCCTGACCGGCAGCCTGCTCGTGATCGTCGCCCACCGCAGCAACGAGGTCGACGTCTCGCACCCGGTGCTGATGACGATGGACCGCATCCGCCGCAGCGGCGCGCGCTTCACCGACGTCCAGCTGGGGCCGCTGGGCCGCGACGACGTCGCCGCCTTGCTCGCGAGCACCGTCCACTGCACGCCCGCCGAGGCGGCCCCGCTGGCCGAGCTCGTGCGCGACAAGACCGGCGGCAACCCGTTCTTCGTCGGCGAGTTCCTGCGCCACCTCCATGACGACGGCCTGATCGAGCTCGACCGCGGCAACTGCCGCTGGCACTGGGACCTCGAGCAGATCCGCGCGCGCAACATCACCGAGAACGTCGTCGAGCTGATGGCCCAAAAGGTCCGCGAGCTCGAGGGCAGCGCTCAGGGCGTGCTCAAGCTCGCGGCGGTGCTCGGCAGTCGCTTCGACCTCCGCTCGGTGGCGCTGACCTCGGACCAGTCGACGGCCGCGGTCGCCCGCGCGCTGTGGCAGGCGCTGCAGGCCGGCTTCATCACGCCGGTCGGCGAGGGCATCGCGCTGCTCAACCTCGACGTCGAGGCCGCCGAGGCGCCGGTGTTCGAGCTCCGGTTCACGCACGACCGCATCCAGCAGGCCTTCTATGGCCTGACCCTCGAGGCCGAGCTGCCGACCGTGCACCGCCGCGTCGGCGAGCACCTGCTGTCATGCACGCCCGTCGAGGAGCTCCCGGCCAGGATCTTCGAGATCGTCGGTCACCTCAACACCGGGAGCGCGGCGCTCTCGACCTGGGAGCAGCGCGAGCACCTGGCGCGCCTGCAGCTGCTGGCCGCCAATTGCGCCCGCGACGCCTCGGCCTTCTCCGCCGCGTACACCTACTTCAAGCTCGGCGCCGAGCTGCTCGCGGACGAGGGCTGGGCCCGCGACTACGCGCTGACCCTCGCCCTGAACCTCGGCGCCGCCGAGTCGGCGTGCCTGATCCGTGACACCGCCGCGATGCAGCAGTTCGCCACCGTCGCGCTCGCCCGCGCCCGGGGCCCGCTCGACCGCGTCAAGGTCCAGCAGGTGCTGATCCTCGCCAAGACGTTGGAGTTCGAGCTCAAGGCGGCCGTCGGCCTCGCGGTCGCGGCGCTGCGCGAGCTCGGCCTGCGCCTGTCGCCCTCCCCGAGCAAGCTCGACGTCATGGCCGGGGTCCTGCGCACCAAGCTGGCGCTCGCCGGCAAGCGCGTCGAGACCTTCAGCGCCCTGCCGCTCGCCCACGACCCCCTGGTCAAGGCCCGCGCCGAGGTCATGGCCAACGTCATCTCCGCGGCCTATCGCGGGGTCCCGAACGCCTTCATCCGCATCGTCCTCGAGACCGTCAGGCTCTCGGTCCAGCACGGCAACACCCCCGCCTCCGGCTTCGCCTACACCTGCTACGCGCTGATCCTCTCCGGCGCGCTCGGGGACATCGCCGCCGGCGTCCGCCTCATCCCGGTCACCGAGGCGATGCTCGACCTGCCGATGACCCGCCCGTTCAAGGCCAAGACCCTGTTCGCCCTCGGCGCCTTCGTCCTGCCGTGGAGCGCACCGCTGCGCGTCTCCGCCGAGCGCCTCTACTCCGGCTTCATCAGCGGCCTCGAGGTCGGTGACCTCGAGTTCGCGGCCCACTGCGGCTACCTGCGCTCGTACTTCCGCCTGCGCAGCTGCGACAGCCTCCAGGAGCTCGCCGTCGACCTCGAGCGCATGGTCACCGCCCTGCGACCCCTCGGCCAGCCCCGCGAGGTCGAGCTGTGCACCTTGTACCTGCAAGCCGCCCGCAACCTGCGCGGACAGTCGGCGGACCCGGCCGTGCTGGTCGGCCCCGACTTCGACATCACCAGCAACCTCGAGGCCAGCTACCGCCTCGCCGACACCCGGGCGATCGTCGAGGGGAACCTGCAGAAGCTCGTGCTCGAGTTCCTGTTCGACGACCTCGCGGCCGCGCGTCAGACCGCCGACCGCATCCCCCCGCACCTCGAGGACCTGCCCGGCTTCCCGCCCGCCTGTGAGTCGCGCTACTTCGACGCGCTCGTGCAGCTCGCCGACGCCGCGACGCTCGGTCCGAACGAGCGAAAGGTCGCGCTCCGCCGGGCGCAGCGCGACCTCGCCAAGCTGCGCGTGTGGGCCGAGGCGGCGCCGGTGAACTACCTGCACCTGCAGCTGCTGGTCGAGGCCGAGGTCGAGCGGGTCGAGGGCCACGAGGGCGCGGCGCGGCTGCTCTACGACCGGGCGATCGCCGCGGCGGCCGAGCGCAACCTGCTGCGCGACGAGGCGATCGGCTGCGAGCGAGCGGCGGCCTTCTATCAGGCCGACCACGCCGACCTCGCGCTGCACTACCTGCGTCGGGCCCACCGCGCGTACTTCCGCTGGGGCGCGAGCGCCAAGGTCGAGGCGCTCGAGCTCGCCCACCCCCAGCTGATCATCCAGCGGGCCCCCGTCAACCTCATCCGCGGCACGATCCACACGACCACCAACTTCGCGTCGTCGCTCGACCTGACCAGCGTGCTGCGGGCCTCACAGGTGATCTCGAGCGAGATCGTCCAGGAGAAGCTGCTCGCCGCGCTGATCAAGGTCGTGATGGAGTCGGCCGGCGCCGACCGCGGCGCGCTCCTCCAGCAGCGCGACGGCGACTGGCGCTGCGCCATCGAGGGCCGCTCCGGCGCCGGCGGCATGCGGATCGAACGCGACGTCCCGGTCAACGGCGAGCGCTTCCCGCTGTCGGTCGTCCACTACACCGCCCGCGCCCGCGAGACCGTCGTCCGCGACCGCCCCGGCGCCGCCGGCTCGTTCAGCGAGGACCCCTACGTCGCCGAGAGCCAGGTGCGTTCGCTGCTGTGTATGCCGCTGGTCAACCAGTCGCGGCTGGTCGGCGTGCTCTACCTCGAGAACTCGGTCAGCGACGGCGCCTTCTCCGAGACGCGCCTCCAGTTCCTGCGCATGCTCGCCGCGCAGATGACGATCTCGCTCGAGAACTCGGACCTGTACAGCAACCTCGAGCGGATGGTCGAGCAGCGCACCGCGGAGCTGCGCGAGGTCAACGTCTCGCTGGTGTCGAGCAACCAGGAGCTCGACGCCTTCGCGCGCACCGTCGCCCACGACCTCAAGAACCCGCTCGGGACGATCGCCGGGTACACCCGCTACTTGATCGACGACCTCGACGCCATCGCCTCCGACGAGCTCGTCGACGTGCTCGGCCGCATCGAGCGGACCAGCGAGCACACCGTCCGCATCGTCAACGAGCTGCTGCTGCTCGCCAGCGTGCGCAAGGGCGACGTCAAGATGGTCCCGGTCGACATGGGGCCGGTCGTCCAGGGCGCCCTCGACCGACTCAACGCGATGATCGGCGAGCACCACGCGGTGATCACGGTGCCCGCGCGCTGGCCCGTCGTCCTCGGCCACGCGCTGTGGATCGAGGAGCTGTGGGCCAACTACATCAGCAACGCCATGAAGTACGGCGGCCGTCCGCCGCAGGTGGAGGTCGGCGCGGACCTCCTCGAAGGGAGCCACGTCCGCTTCTGGGTCCGCGATAACGGCCCCGGGATCACCGCGGCCCAGCAGCAGAAGATCTTCGCCGAGTTCTCCCGCCTCGAGGGCGCCCGCGGCGAGGGCCACGGCCTCGGCCTCTCGATCGTCAAGCGCATCGCCGACCGCCTCGACGGCGTCGTCGGCATGACCAGCGAGATGGGCCAGGGCAGCGTCTTCTTCTTTACCTTGCCGCGCGCCCCGGATTGACTCCCCGTCGCTGATTGCGGACCCCGGCCGCGTCGTGGATGTCCACGAGCGCGTATTGCGCGTGACATGGATCACTATTGGACTTCGCTGCGCGATTTCGTGCTAGCTGTGTAGGCGCAAGGAACGCCGTCATGACGACCACAGCCCCGCGCCGAACCACCGCCAAGCTCATCCAGGACCTGATCGCCGCCGCCCGCCTGACGGGCGTCGAGCACGACCTGGCCACCCTGCAGCGAGTCATGGGTCGCTTCGCGGACGGTTTCGCTCGCGGCTCGGTTCAGATCCGCACGACCACCAAGCCGCTCGACCGGCGCGATCTGTGCTTCCGCTACCTCGACCTCAAGAGCGGCCGCAACCCGCTCGATCTCGCGCTGAGCTCCGGCGAGCTGACCGACACCGGGCACCCGCTCTTCGCGTGGTTGCGCTGGACGGAGGAGCGCTTCTCCACGCTCGGCTACGGCGCCGACTTCGAGGCCTGCCACGGCCTGCAGAAGGTCTGGCACTTCCTCGGCGGCGCTCACGACCCGCGCTGCTTCCTCGAGCTGCCGCAGATGCCCCGGGGCTTCCGCGCCAGCCTGCCGCTGCTGCGCGACCTCCACCTCGACTCGGTGACGATCGTCGGCGTCGACTACGTGCAGCGATCCATCAACCTGTACTTTCGCCCGTCGCACCCGAGCCACCGCGGCGCCGCGCTGCTCACCCACGCCTGCGAGCGCCTGGGCTTCGCGGCGCCCTCCGCGACGGCCCAGGCCCACGCGAGTCGAGCCGGCTGCATCGCCTTCACCTACGGCTGGGACGCGCCGGAGATCGAGCGCATCTGCTTCTACGTCGCCGGCTTTCAGCGCGACGAGGTCCCCGACTATCACCCGAACCTGCGACTGTTCGCCCGCGAGGCCCCGGCGCTGGTCCAGGACCCCCGCTTCATCTTCGGCTGGTCGCACGGACGCACGGGCGCGTATCAAAAGCTCGAGGACGACTATACCGGCGACGTGACCGAGGTCTTCGGCGAGTCGATGAGCGTCCCCAAGCTGCCCTATAACGTCGCCAGCCTGCACGAGAGCCCGGCCATGCTCTCCTCGCCCTGATATCCGGCGCGCTCGATGACCGCGTGCTCGAGCTGCGCGCAGAACATGACAGGGCCTGGGGTGTGCGCACGATCGCCGGCAGATGCCGGCCGGCATTCGCCCGCGACGCTCGCGACGCTCAGCCGAACAGGCGCGCCCAGAGGCCCCGGCCCTCGGCCTTTTGCAGGAGCCACTCGGCCTTCTTGCGGATCACCGCCGCCGGCTGGGCGCCGACCAGCGCGTCCTTGATCTCGCCGCGGTGGACCAGGAGCAGCGTCGGCAGCGAGCGGATGTTGAAGGCTCGGGCGAGCTCCGGGCGGCGCTCGGTGTCGAGCTTGTAGAACTTGATCGGCTGGCCGGCGAGCGCGACTGCGACCGCCTCGTACTGCGGCGCCATCGCCTTGCAGGGCCCGCACCAGCCGGCCCAGAAGTCGATGATCGCCGCCGGCCCCTCGGGCCCCATCAGGGCCTCCAGCGCCTCCTGGGTGTCGATGCTCTCCACTGCCTCGCTCATGATCGACGTCAGCGTGCAGGGCAGCGCTGCGCACGTCAACACTCGCGCCCGCCTGCAGTGGGCCCGGGCGAAGGCGGATGCGCACGAACCACCGCGGGCACGAACGACATCGTCCGGCGTGACCCTCGCTCGTGATGTTCCGGCGGCCTCGCGTGCCTCGCTCGCAGCCCGGTCACCGCCGACTCAGGCCGCCGGGACGCTCACCACCGCGCTGCCGACGTGGCACACATTGCAGGCCCCGGAGCTGGTCGGGAATGGCATGAAGTTCTTGCCCACGCCGCCCGGGCCGTACACCGTCGGGAACAACGGCGTATCGGGCAGGGGCAGCGGGTCGGTCGAGTAGAAGTTACCGAGGCCGTCCGCCTCGACGCTCAGGACCAGCTCGCCGTTGCCGTCGGGGGCGCTTCGCAGCTCGAGGGTACCGTCGGCCAGCGGCATGCCGTCCGCGTCGTGCAGGGTGCCGGCGACGGTGAAGCGGCCGCGTCCGGGGCCGCGGGCCTGATGGCATTGCATGCAGTTTTGCCCGACGTTATGGCTGATCGCGTCGCCGTGGCCGCTGCGCAGCTCGACGTCGAGCGCGGGGTCGCGGACATAGTCCTCGTCGCCGATGAAGGGCTCGGCGTCGGCGTCGGCGTCGGCGTCGCTGTCGCAAGCGACCAGGCAGAGCGCGGCGAGGATGAGCGCGCGCATGTCACTCACCTCCCTGGGCCCGCGCGCTGAACACGGTCTGGGCGCCCGCGGGCGCGTTGTCCTCGAAGCGCAGGCCGAGCGGGGCCATCATCGCGGGGCACTCGGGGTCCCCGGAGAACGCCATACAGCCGGGGAGCGTGTCGCTAACGCCGTCTGGCACGCGCTCGACATCGACGCCGCCCAGGATCCGCGCGGCGTCGACGACGATCGTGTCGCTGTCCGGATCGAAGCCGTCGATTCGCACCGGCGCGCGGTTGGCGAAGGCGCACTCGAAGCCGTCTTGCACGCTGCCGGCGCAGCTGGTCGCGCCGAGGTGATAGAAGAACTGCGGCTGCGTCGACGGCTGCACGTCCAGGCGCATATACTTGTAGCCGCCCTGCCAGGTCCACCACATGCCCTGGGCGTTCAGCGGCGCCGGAGCGACCGCGCCGTCGAGGTGGTTCTGCTCGTCCGGCACGCCGACGATGAACTCGACGCCGACATAATCATCGTGGTCGGGCACGCTGCCGCGGACCTCGAGGTTCGTCGCCGGACTACCTGTCATGCACGCGCCGCTGCCGTCCTCGAAGTCGAGGAGCACCAGACCATCGTGCTGCCACTGGCCGTCGTCGCGGATCTCCACCGCCACGCGCTCGCCGGAGGCGCGCAGCAGCGCGACCTCGTGCACGTACATGCGAAAGTCCAGCGGCGTCACCGTCGCGGCGCCGCTGCCGACGCCCATGAAGTCGCGTCCGCAGGCGAAGGGCTGATCCCCGACCATGGGCGCGAAGCGCAGGGTCAGCTCGCGGTCGCTGTCGCTGTCACAGGCCGTCGCGGTCGCGGCGAGGAGGATGGGCACGAGGAGTAAGCGTCGCATCGAGATCCCGCAGGTTCTCACCTAACCCTCACCGGCGTGAGAATGCGACAGGCGGTCGCAGGCGAACCCCGGGCGCGGCGGCGAGCGAGGGTACTCCTGGGCGCGCATGCGACGTGACGTCGCACGCGCGGCCAGGGATGCGACCATCGGTCGCAGTTTCGATACGCTGCCGTGGTGCTGACCCGGCTCGCCGCCTTCACCGTCCTCGTCGTCGCAAGTGCGTGCGAAGGCCAGGCCGTCGCCCCTGGGGGGTCGACGACGGCGACCACGCAAGGCGAGGGTACCAGCAGCAGCAGCAGCAGCAGCACAGGTGCGGTGGACTGCGCCAGCGAGCCGGACGGCATCTTCGCCAAACGGATCGCGCCGCTGCTGGCGACCGACCGGCCGAAGACCTGCAACACCTGCCACCTGTCCGGCGTGGACCTGCAGATGTTCGTGCGGGAGACCCCGTGCCAGACGATGGCCTGCCTCGACGCGCGCGGTCTTGTCGACCTGGCCGACCCCACGCGCAGCGTCGTGCTGCAGTGGATCGCCCGCGCGGACCCCGGCAGCCCGCTCATCAGCCAGGCGGTGATCGACGAGGAGTACGCCGCCTTCCTCGCCTGGATCGAGGCGACCGCCGCATGCGGCCTCTGCTACCAGGGCGACGCGCCGTGCGGCGAGCCGGCCACGGTGACCTGCGAGGGCGACGACCCGATGAGCGAGGACTTCCCCGACCCCGGCGACTGCTCGCCGGTCACCCGCGAGGCGCTGTTCCGTCACCGCGTGTACGCCTGGCGCGACCGCTGCTACCCCTGTCACTTCGACAACAAGGAGCTCGAGGCCCCGAAGTGGATCGCCACCGGGCCGTGCGAGCTCGCGTCGCTGACGACGATGCGCAACGTGCTCGAGCGAGGGCTAGTCGACCTCGAGGACCCGGCCGCGAGCCTGCTGCTGCGCAAACCACTGGCCGAGAGCGCCGGCGGCGTCGTCCACGGCGGGCACGACAAGTTCGCCGACGTGAACGACCCGGCCTATGTCGATATCCGGTCATGGATCGAACGAGAGGCCGCCTGCGCACCCTGAGCGCCACGGGCGACGAGCAGGGCGGGTAGCATGGCAATCCGGGAAGACATGCGCTCAGGCGCATGGAAGCGCGGCGATCCACGGGCAGGGGCCCGGCGTAACCAGGGAGAGGCACGAAACCATGAATTCACGAATGACGAGAGCACTCCTCGGCCTCGCGTCGCTCGCCGCGTGCAGCGGCGGCGGCGAGGGCGAATTGAAGGTCCAGATCTACGGCGAGGAGTACATCGAGGCCGGCATCCCGGCTGACGAGTTCGCGGACGGCTGGGCGATCACCTTCGACAGCTTTTTGATCAGCGTGGGCGAGGTCGCGGTCGCGGCGAGCGGAGCGGGCCCCGCGGTCGAGGAGACCCGCTTTCAGATCTTCGACGTCGCCGCCGACTCGGGCGGGGTCGGTCAGACGGTCGCCGCAGGGGTCGTTCCGACGGGCGCCTACGACGACACCCGCTACATCGTCGCCCCGAGCAGTGACGCGGTCGCTGGTAACGCGTCGGCGGACGACGTCGCGCGAATGACGGACGGCGGCTTATCGGTGTACGTCGCCGGCAGCGCGACGAAGGGCGACGAGGTCAAGACCTTCGCGTGGGGCTTCACGGGTCGCACCCGATATGAAGCCTGCGAGTCCGAGGCCGTGGTCAAGGCGGCCACCCAGGCGTCGGTGCAGCTCACGATCCACGGCGACCATCTGTTCTATGACGACCTGTTCTCGGAGACCCCGAGCGTGCGCTTCGACCTGATCGCCGCGGCTGACGGCGACGGCGACGGCGACATCACCCAGGCCGAGCTCGCGGCGGTCGACATCCGCCCGCTCGCGAACTACCAGGTCGGCAGCACCGGCATCACCAACCTGTGGGACTTCGTCGAGTATCTCACCTCGACGCTCGGACACATCGACGGCGAGGGTCACTGCGACAGCGAGCGCGAGCCCTGAGCGTCACACGCGCAGGATCGTGTGTTCGGTGTCAATGGCGCGGCAGCGATCGCGCAAGTTCGTCATAGCGCGGCCTCGCGGCCGGTCGCGGGCCGCGCCCCGAATCGCTGTTAGAGGGCGGCCGCCTCCACCGTCGAGGCGCTCGGTCGAAGGTGCGTTCCTGCGGCGCATCACGCCTTCGCGCCGAGCCGGCGCGCGCCCACGGATCGACGTATACGCGGATCAGCTCGGCTCGAAAAACACGCTCGATAAACGAGCTTGATGAGCATCGCCGGTGATTGATATCGTGGCGCCCATTGCTCGCGCGAGGGCGCGCGCTCGTGTGTGCACCCGATAGCGACAAGCGAGTGAAGAATGTCAAAGGTCAAGTTCTTTGATGGCATCAACTATAGCGGGCAAAGCTTCGAGCTCGAGCCAGGGCGGTATCTCCGGGACAAGCTCGGCGCGAACGACGTCCGCGTCTACTCCATCGAGGTCCCGTCGGGCTGGAAGGTGACGCTGTGGGACGGCGCCGGCTGCACTGGCCGCAGCACCAGCCTCTCGAAGTCGACCCCGCACACCGATTCAGGGTCGATGTTGCTCTACTCCGGGCTCAAGACCTGCGCGGCCACCGTCGTCTGCCCGGCCGCCGAATCCCTCATCGACGTCGCGCCGAGCCTGGGCTTTCTGGGCAACAGCACTTATCTCGACCTCGGGCCGCTGGCCATCGACGACGGCGGCGTGTTCCGCGGGCTCACCGTCGAGGCCTGGGTGTGGTTCGACTCGATGGGTCGCCACGCGCGGATCCTCGAGTTGTGGCAGAACTTCGGGCACGACAACATCTTCCTGGCCCGCGCCGCGGGCACGTCGTCGCTCTCCTTGTTTGTCATCGCGAACAACAGCCAAAACGTCATCTACGCCCAGAATGCGATCACGAACGGCCAGTGGATGCACGTCGCGGCGACGATCGGCGAGGATGGCACGGGCCGGATCTACTGCAACGGCGTCGAGCTCGGCTCCGGCCCGGTCGGCGCACCGTCGCCCGTCCTGCGTCACAACGCCCTGGTGGGGCGCAGCGCCTGGGAGAATGACGCGCACTTCGCGGGCCAGATGGCGGATCTCCGGGTGTGGAGCTTCGCCCGCACGCAAGGGGAGATCCGGCGCACCATGAACCAGCGCCTCGTCGGCAATGAGCGGGGCCTCGTCCGCTACCTGCGACTCGACGACTGGGCCGGCGCAACGGTCATCGATTCGTCGGGCACGCGCAACGCGACCATCGGCGGCGAGGCTCCCATCTTCAGGCTCGCCGGACCGGTGCTCGCCGAGGCGGCCCCGAGGGCGCTGCAGTTCGACGGCGATGAGTTCGTGACGCTGCCCCCGCTCTCCGCCGACTTCTCGCGCGGCTTCGCCGTCGAGGCCTGGGTCAACTTCAGCGGCGCCCGCAGCTTCGAGCGCATCGTCGACCTCGGCAACGGAGCGGGGCTCGACAACATCCTGTTCGCCCGCTCGGGGGTCTCGAGCACGCTCTACGCGCACGTCTTCTCCGGCGACCGCAACGGCTATGTCGAGGCCCCGGGAGTGCTCGTGGCCGGGACCTTCTTGCACCTCGCCCTGACCATGAGCGACGTCGGCGGCGACGGCATGGGTCAGCTCTCGATCTACGTGAACGGAGAGCTGCGCGGCAGCGGGCGGGTTCCGGCGCCGCGCAACGTGGTTCGCAACAGGGCCTACATCGGCAAGAGCAACTGGCCCTCGGATACGCACCCCTTCGCCGGCGCAATGACCGAGCTCAGGCTGTGGTCCCGCCCGCGCACGCAGGCGGAGATCCAGGCAGGGATGTTCGCGCGGCAAGACCCTGCCGAGCCCGGGATCGTCGCCTACTATCCGCTCGACGACGATGGCGCCAAGGCGGCGCAGGATGTGTCGCCGAACGGGCTAAACGGCGTGCTGGCGAGCGCCTTCAACTGGCGCGAGCCCGGCCCCGAGTCCATCGTCCCGATGCTCCCCCCGTCGGCCGCGCTGGCGTTAAACGGCGTCGATACCCACGTCAGGCTCGCGGCCCGCCCCGACTGGTTCATGGACGGATTCACCATCGAGCTCTGGGCCTACTTCACCGAGATCCGGAGCTTCGCTCGCTTCGTCGACCTCGGCAACGGCCCCGGCGCCGACGCGGTCTTGTTCGCCTTCGCGGGCGACGGCAACGGCATCTATGCCCATATCTTCCGGGGCGAGGGCCAAAGCGCGGTCTCCGGCTTCGTCGTCGCCCCCGGCCTCTTGCCGACCTGCACCTGGCTGCACCTGGCGATGACTGTGAGCCCCGTCAGCGACGAGGAGGGGCTGCTCACGCTGTATGTGAACGGCGAGGCGCGGGCGAGCGGGCTGGTGCCGATGCCGCGCCACGTCTGGCGCTTCTCGAGCCTCCTCGGCAAGAGTAACTGGCCAGGGGACCCCCTCTTCCGCGGCTGCATGGCCGAGGTGCGGGTGTGGCGGGTCGCCCGCAGTCAGGCCGAGCTGCGCAGCGCGATGAACAGCCGGCTCACAGGGAGCGAGGATGGGCTCATCCGCTATCACCGCTTCGACGAGTCTGGCGGCGATCGGGCGATCGACGCCAGCGTGCCGCGCCTCGGGACCCCCTGGTACAGCAACATTTACCCCGCGCGGCTGGAGGGCGGCTGGCAGCGCATCGCCCCGCTCTCGCCGTTCGTCGGGGTCGCGTTGGATGGGCACAGTGACTTCGTCCAGCTGCCGCCGCTCGCCGACGACTTCTCGCAGGGGTTCACCGTCGAGCTCTGGGCCAACATCCAGGCGAGCTCGAGCTACGCGCGCTTCCTCGACATCGGGAACGGCGCCGGCCTCGACTCGATCCTTTTCGCCCGCGATGGCGCGACCGACAGCATGTACGTCCACGTCTTTCGCGAGAACCACGCGGCGCCGAACGGCTTCGTACGGGCGCCGAACGTGCTTCATATCGGGGTCTGGCAGCACGTGGCGGCGACGCTGCGCCCGACGAGCAACGGCATGGGGCGCCTGACCCTGTACGTGAACGGCGAGGCCCGCGGGAGCGGTGATGTGCCGATGCCGCGCGGTGGTGTCACCCGCACGAGCTGCTTCGTCGGTAAGAGCAACTGGAGCGACCCGCTGTTGTGCGGCCGCATCACCGAGGTACGGCTGTGGAACGTCGCGCGCGCGCCGAGCGAGCTGCGCCGCACCATGTCTCGCCGGCTGACTGGCAGCGAGCCGGGGCTCTGTCGCTACTATCCGCTCGACGAGCCGAGCGGCGACACGGTCCGCGACCTGACCGTGGTCCCCGCGGGCGCCGCGGCGGAGCGGTCGGCCAGGCTCTTCGGCGAGCGCAAGCCCGTCGACTTCCCCTGGTCTGCGCCGCCGCCGACGCTCGACGAGGGCTCCCTCACCTTCGACCAGCGCAACGCCTTCGTCGATCTGCCGGCGCTCGGGTTCGACTACGCGGCCGGCTTCACCTTCGAGGCCTGGGTCCACTGCACGAGCGCGGACGACATGAGCCTGCTGACGCTGAGCCGCGGCGCCTCCGGCGACGCCATCAGCGTCGACCTCAGGGGGACGACGTCCCCCGGGCCCGGCGCCGCGCCGTTTCGCTTCGGCCTCACCGAGTGGCGCGGCGGCGTGAAGCGTTCGCTCTCGGCCCAGGTCCCGCGGGGCATCCTCGGGGCCTGGGTGCACTTCGCGGTGACGCTCGATGATCAGGGCGCCGTGACGCTCCACGTCGACGGCGTGCGGCTCCCGGATCAGGTCTTCATCAATCAGCCGGCAATCGCGGCCCCGCTGCTGCGCCGCGCCCTGTACCAGTCGTGCCTCGGCAAGAACGCCTGGGGGGGCCCGTTCGGGGTCGGCAGCGCCAACTTTCAGGGCCGCCTCTGCGAGGTCCGCATCTATTGCCGCGTCCGCACCGAGGCCGAGCTCCGCACCTGCAAGAGCTCGAGCCTGCTCATCAACGATCGCTCGCTCGTCGCCTACTATCGGCTCGACGACAAAGCCGGGACCGTGGCGCACGACTCGTCCGGCTCCGGTCGTCACGCGTCGGTGCGTCGCAGCCGCGTCGGCGACCCGATACCGATGCCGCTGCTCGCACCGCCGCCCGGCGCCGTGGCCTCGCTCGGCTTCAATCGTGTCCTCGACAGCAGCTCCAGCGACTTCGTCGCGCTGCCGCCGGTCACCGCCGACTTCTCGCGCGGCTTCACCATCGAGGCCTGGGTGCGCTTCGACAGGGGCTTCGGCCGGCGCGGCGGGATCGTCCCCGCGGTCATTCAGGACCCCAACAAGAGCCATGCGTGCCTCGTACACATCGGCAACGGCCAGGATGAAGACGGCATCATCCTCGCGCACGCCGGCACGATGAGCGACCTGTCCTGCCGCATCCACCGCGGCGACGTATACGCCGAGCTCGTCGCCACGGGCGTGCTGGGGTCGGGCGGCTGGGAGCACCTCGCCGCGACCTTCGGCGACGTCCAGCCCGACGGCGCGGGGCTGCTCACCCTGTACGTGAACGGCGAGGCGCGGGCGAGTCAGCGCGTCCCGGGGCCGGTCGCCGGCGTCGTGCGGCGCTCGAGCTTCCTCGGCCGCAGCGGCGACGGTGCCATCCATCGTCTGTTTCAGGGCGCGATGGCCGAGGTGCGCCTGTGGACGATCGCGCGCTCTGCCGACCAGATCCAGTGGACCAGGAACGCGCGCCTGCGCGGCGACGAGCCCGGGCTCCACGCCTGCTACCGCCTCAACGAGCAGTCGGGCTCGTGGGCATTCGACTGCTCGCGGCAGAGGCAGCACGCCACGATCCGCGGCGCGGCCGGCTTTGGCCCGGACATCCCGTGGGGCGGCCTCGGCAGTGCGGCCAGCCAGACCGGCGGGATCGTCACTGCGGCCGGCCAGACCGGGGTCCTGCGCCTCGACGGCCAGCGCTGCGTCGCGCTGCCCCCGCTCGCTGCATTGCCGGCGCCGGGGCTGACCCTGGAGACCTGGGTGCAGCTGGGGGACATCGCCGGATCCGGGCGTTTCATCGATCTCGGCAATGGCCGCGAGAACGAGCCCGACATGGACAATCTCTACATCGGCCACGAGGGCGCGGCGCTCGTCTTCGGCGTGCAGGTCGGCGCCCAGGCGACGCAGGTGGTCACGGCACCGGGCGCGCTCGCCCCGGGGCAGTGGATCCACGTCGCGGCGTCACTGAACGAGGACGGCCACGTCGTCCTGTGCAAAAACGGTGTCCCGCTTTCCATCGATCTCCGCGACGTGACCGTGCCCGCGGCCGTCGCACGCAGCAGCGCCTGGCTCGGCAGGAGCCGCACCGGCGCGCTCTTATCCGGCCGGCTCGCCGAGGCGCGCATCTTCTCGGTCGCGCGCACGCCCCGGCAGATCGCGGCCTCGATGGCGCAGGGCCTCGGCGCCGGCGTCGACGGGCTCGTCCGCGCGTATCCGCTGGCCGCGACGCACGGCGCGATCGCCCACGACCTCGCCGCGGGACTTCACGGCGCGGTGCACGGCGAGGCGGCCTGGGATGTTCCGGGGCCGACGCTCTTTGCCCTCGCCCCGTCGGGACCGCAGCCCGCGTCGGCCGTCCCGGCGGGCGGCGGTGCGCTGGTCTTCGACGGCGCCAGCACGTACGTCCATTTGCCCGAGCTCACGCTCGATCTATCGGCCGGCTTCACGGTCGAGGCCTGGGTCTGCTTCTCGGCGGTCGGCCCCTACACCCGCATCCTGGACATCGGCAACGGCCCCGGACTCGACAGCATCCTGTTCGCCCGCGAGGCCGCGTCGAACAACCTGTACCTGCACATCTTCCGCTTCGAAGGTGCCAACATAAACTCGGGCTACGTCAGGGCTCCCGACGTGCTCGCGCTCGGGACCTGGCAACACTTGGCGGCGACCTTGCTCCCGACGGGCGGCGGGGTGGGGCAGCTCACGCTGTACGTGGACGGCGTGGCCCGGGCGAGCGACGTCGTGTTGATGCCGAACAGCGTCACTCGTCGCTGCTGCTATGTCGGCAAGAGCAACTGGCCCGCCGACGCGCTGTTCGAGGGCCGCATGGCCGAGGTGCGGCTGTGGACGAGGGCCCGCACCGAGGCCGAGCTGCGCGCCACCATGGCGACGCGGCTCGTCGGGGCCGAGCGCGGCCTCGCCTTCGTCTACGCGCTGAACGCCTCGACCGGTGAGACCGCGAGGAACACCGCGCTCTCGCTCGGCGACGCCCGGGTGCTCGGCGACCGCAGCTTCGGCAGCGGCCCGCAGCTCGCCGAGGCGACGTTGAGCATGCCCCCCATTCCGAGGCCGCCGGCGCATCTGCCCGCAGTGTCGCTCATCGCCGGGGCCGCCCCGGGGGACCTCGCCTTCACCAGCGGCGCGAGCTTCTCCTCCGGAAATGCGCTCGTCGATGCGGCGCTGTCCGGCTCTGCGAGCGGCGGCGTCGCCTTCGATCTCTTCGGCGCCGACGTCGCCCTGCGCGTCACCGGCACCGCCACCGTGCGGCCCATCGCCGCGACCCTGACGCTCTGCGGCTCCTTCGAGCTCTACCGGCCGATCTCTCTGTCCATCGGCCCGGCGACGCTCGTTGTCGACAGCTCCCGGCGCTACAACCTGCGCTTCGCGCCGAGCTTCTCGCTCGCCGAGCTCGTGCAGCAGGCGAGTCCGTCGGCGCCGGTCAGCGCGGCGCTCTCGCCCTTCGTGCAGCTCGCCGCGGGCGGCGTATTTATCGTGTCGAACAGCGACGGCAGCGACGACGAGCTCGGGGACTACATCTCGGGCCTCAATGTGTACGTGCCGAAGCGACTGCGCGAGGTCCCCGGTCTGTCCGACCTCGTGGCGATCCTTCCCGGCGAGGCGGTGAAGGACCTGCCCATTGTCCTGTCGCTCGGCGTCGGCCGCAGCGGCGACTTCAAGGTCGCCGGGACCGTCTCGCCGAACATCGCGGTCATCGACACGAGCCCGCTGCGGCTCGTCTTCAACCAGATGAGCCTCAGCCTCGCCGTCGCCACGCGGAGCTCCTCCCTCGGCGTCAGCCATCGCTTCACGTTGACCCTGCTGGGCGAGGAGCTGGTCTTCTCCGGCGGCTTGAGCCTCGACCAGGGCACGAGCGGCGCCAATATCGGGGTGTGGGCGGCGCTCGACCCCGCCCGGCACACGGGCGGCCGCTGGAACAATCCGTGGGGCTTCCCCGGCCTGTCGATCGGCGGCTTCGGCGTGCAGCTGCAGGCGACCGCGACGCCGCCCGGCATCGGCATCGGCGCCCGCGGTGAGATCAGCATCGGCGACGGGCTGCTCGGCGGTAGCCTCGCGATCAGCATCAACCCGGCGCGTTTCGAGGAGACCATCCTGGCCATCGCCAGCAAAGAGGGGCTCGACCTGCCGGCGCTCCTGCGGGCGCTCCTGCCGTTCCTCGACTCGAGCGCGCAGGCGTTCCTGTCGAGCCTCCTCGCCATCCGCATCAAGGACCTCGAGCTCTACTTCGCACCGAACGGCGGCACCATCGCCGGACGGAGCTACGAGCCGGGCATCTCGATCCGCGGCCGCCTCGATGTATGGGGATGGAGGGCCAGCATCTTCGGCTGCGTCGACAAGATCCGCGGGGGCATCCTGCAGGGCAACGCGGACCCGCTGCGGGTCAGCGGCGCCGGCGTATCGCTCGTCGAGATCACCGATGCGAGCGGCAGCGCCGGCCCGCAGGTCAACCTCGAGCTGACGCTCGCCCGCCAGGGCATCTTCTACAGCGGCCGTCTGAGCTTGCTCGGCGGCGTGTACACCGAGAGCGTGGAGCTCGCGGTGAGCGGCTCCGAGGTCGCCCTCGCCAGGAGCTCGCTGCTCGGTGCGTTCGAGCTGCGGCTCGACCTGCGCACCGGCTATGCCTCCCTCGTCCTGAACCCGCGGCTGCACTTCTCGTTCGCCATCGCGGGTATCGACGTGAACCTCGGCGTCTCGGCGCGCATCGAGAACACGGTCGATGGCTCGGGCTACCGGCAGCGGCTGTCCTGCAGCGTGGAGATCGCCGGCAACACCATACAGCTCGGGCCGGTCGCCTGGTCGGTGACGCTGCGTGACGGCGAGGCGGTGCTGGCGGCCTTCGAGTACCTCTTCGGCGACCTCGTGAAGGGCTTCTTCGCCGACATCCTCGCCGGGGCGCTGCGGCAGACCGTCGAGTGGGTGAAGAACTTCATCACCGCCCAGATCGAGGAGGTCGTCGCCCTGTTCAAGGCCGCCGGCGCCGAGGCAGGCGCCCTCGCCAAGAGCGTCGTCGATGTCTTCGGCGCCGCGCCGGCCGATGTCATCGCGCTCGTCGGCACACCGCTCGCAGAGACCGCGCGGATCCTGAAGGAAGTCTTTCAGTTCAGCGCCGAGCAGACCGCGCGAACCCTCGTCTCGACGTTCGGCGCGACGCGAGACGGCATCTCGGTGGCCCTCAGCGGCGCAGGCTACGTCACAGCCGAGGTCGAGAGCGCCGTGAACACGGTCGGCGACGCCTTCGCGTCCGGGTGGCGCTGGTTCTCGAGCTGGTTCTAGGCTCATCCGGATTGCTTCGGGCCCCGGCCCGGGCAGTCGCTGTGCGCCAGATCGCGGGCCCGCACGGCGAGACGGCCCGTCCGGGCGGCTGTCTCGCGCGGACCGGGGTCGCAGATAGAGGCTCTCGAGGGGTAACGCGGTCGACGCGACAGTCCGTCCGGAGCCAGGCGGCTCCGCTCGCGTCCGCCTCTCGCCACTCGCCGCGCGCCGGCCTCGATCGCCGTGTCGATGCCGCCCCAATGCCCGTGGTGGTGATGGTCCTGGCGCCCGGCGCGAGCGAGCTCAGTGATGCATCGAGGTGTCGAGGAGCGTCCGGAGATCGGGGAGGCGGCGACCGGCGGCGGCGACGATGAAGTCGCGGAAGCGGCGTGCGCCGATGGTCTTCTCCCAGAGCGGAAACTGGTCGGGGTTGTCCTCCACGAACAGCACCTCGAAGCCGCGGGAGATATGGTCGAGGATCGCCCGGACGAAGAGGACGCGCAGTAGCGGGTCTTCTTCCTCGTCCGATGCGGTGAACTCGATCGCGGTGAGCACGTGGGTCTCGGTCACCGCATCGTGGGGGAAGACCTCATCGAGGTCGTCGGAGATCGAGCCGTCGTCGTCGAGCGCCTCGGCGCACACGTCGCCGAGAAATGGACACCCGAGCTCGTCCGCGGCGAGCAATACGTCCTCGCTGCACGGGCAGATCCGAAACAGCTCGGCGCTGGCGACGATCTCATCGTCCCCCTCGCCCAGGCGCACCAACGTCACGTGGTGGTGCTCGATGGCGATCTCGCTCAGCGCGCGGCTGCTGTCGCGCACCAGCGGGATGTCGATCTCGAAGCGGAGATTGTAGTGGGAGGGCTCAGCGATGCGCATGAGACCAGATAGGACGGGCTGCGCGATCCTGTCAACGGCGCGGCAGCGATCGTGCAAGTGCGTCATCGCGCGGCCTCGCGGCCGGTCACGTGTCGGCCTGCGGGCCGCGGCACGACGCTGTAGCGACTCTTCCCCGACGACTGTTCGGGGGCGGTTGGCGGCTCGTAACACGCCGTGGCGAAGGGCATCGAGCTGTCTAGATATGTAGCCGGGGCCTGCGCTTCGCGGATCAGCGGCGCGACGGGATCTCAATCATCGTTTGCGGGCTGGCGGGCGGATTGCTCGTCCCGCAGGGTCGGCCTCCCCCTCACCGGGGGGAGGCCGCGCGGCCGCTGGCCGTCACTTGCACTGGATCGGTGCGGCTTTGTCGTCGTTGTTGGTATAGATGCACTCGAGGGTGTTCTTGCCCCCCATGCCATCGTCGTTGCCATTGACGTTGACGTCGCCCATCACGGCGCCCGCGGCCTCGCAGGAGACGGTCACGCACTGCTCGACCTCGAGGGCATCGACGGTGGAAGCGACGCAGAGCACGTTACCGTCCTTGGGATCGCCCTGGTAGAAGGCGGTCTTGAGGCCGGCGCCGACGGTCTTGGTGCCGCGATTACAGACCTCGGCCGACAGCACCGAGACGTTGCCCATGAGCATGCAGCCGACCTCGTCGGTGGTGATGTCGGCGAGCGCGGTCGGGGGGATCTCGCCCTGCTCGTTCTGCCGGAAGTTGTTGAACTTCGGCTCAAGGAAGTTCTGGGTCCACTTCGCCGTCTGCGGGATCGAGGCGTCATCATTCACATTTGTGATGTTATAAGCGTGTTGGTTCCAGATGGCCCGCGAGGACGACCAGCGGTCGAGCTGGTCGCGCAGGACCCGGACGCCGGTCGCCTTGGCGCCCGGGGGATGCTCGGCGCGGCAGGTGTTGCCGGCGCCCGGAGTGCCGGCGGGCGGCGCGGCGCAGACGTGCCCCGTGGTGCACTGACCGACGTTGAGGCAGCGGCAGTAGCCGGTGTTGCAGGTGCCTGCCCCGCAATCCTCGTCCTTGAGGCAGCGCACCCCGCGGTGGATGGGGTCGATCGTCGGACAGCCGACGTTGCAGTTCGCGTTTGACCCGATCACGATCTCGGTGTTCTGGTCATTGTCCAGGACCAGGTAGGAGGGCGAATTGGCGGGCAATTCGGCCGAATTCGGGGAGTTTTGGGTCGTGGTACGATTTTGGGTCGAAAATCGTACCAAAATCGTACCACGCGAGGGGGATCTCACAGCCGCGCAGGAGGGCCTCTGCGGGCCCTTCAGACCGGCGGCCGCGGCGGCTTTTGGGCCGGTTGGGGACCAGCAGGAGGCGGGGTGTCCGGCCCCGGCGGCAGTGCAGTCCGGGCTACGCGCGCAGGTCGTGTGGTACGGCGACTTTTCGGAGACCCGGGGACAGACGGCTGGGTCAGTAGACTCAGCCTTGCGGCGGCTTCTCGCGCTCGCGCAGGAGGGCGAGCAGGAGCGGCACGACGAGGCGATCGCGGACGCGTCCGGTGCTGCTCTTGATCTCGATGAGCGTCGGGAGGTCGATGACTTTGAGGTTGAGATCGCCAGCTTCGATGGCGACGCTGTGCTGCGCGAGTTCTTGATAGCCGCGGCCATCGTGCAGGCGGCATAGGATGTCGAGTGGGCCAAGGTCGGTGAGCAGCTGCATCTGGCCACGGCCGCGGAGCGCGACCGGGCTCGGCTCGAGACGACGCCCCGCCGGGTCGCGGACCAGGGTGTCATG